>FUFK010042061.1_pt1 | contig 14238 bp, 20 predicted proteins | sample 1021851 | NCBI WGS metagenome assembly FUFK01 (sample SAMEA51879418, study PRJEB19060) | metagenome | reverse complement strand
AAGTATGATCTGCTTCTGTTTGAAGTACCAGTTGCTTTAACTGGGTTTACTTGAGTTATACCTGCCATTTTTTTCTCCTCGTTCTCTTAAATGACTCTTCGTTACTCTACGAAGTTGTTAATATTATTTACCAATATTGTCGATTTTAAGCTATTTAGGAGTGTTTTTAGCTCGATTTTCTAATGTTCTGAGCATCTGTACAAAACCAGGGCCTGCTTTAACGATATTATCTATCATTACTATTGCTGGCATGTATGCTTGTAGTATATTTGCAGGCACACTCTTATTGTTTTTAGCAAGTTCTAGAAACTTCTTTGTAAGCATAATATTTTTAGAACCTACTAGATATCTATATCCTAAGAGATCTTTTCCTGTTACATCTATATCTGTAACACTTACCTTAGGTTCTGGATCTTGTACCTTGTAAACTTCTAAGTCTCTTTCAGCTGACAGCTCTTCTAGATATTGTATTATGTCACTGTTTCTTAGTTTGGCTCTTGCGGCTAACAGAAGCCTTGTGATAGATAGTTTTCTACTTTGAGCTGAAATTTGATTGAAACTAAAAAGGTTACGTCTAATATTTTTGTAGTCTTGATTTGTAATCCTTAGAGCACCTTCAACATTTATAAACAGTTGTTGTGTAGATGCTTCGCTTACTGCACCCGTTTTCATTGTTTGTACATATCTGTTGAATGCCATTGTAGGAAAATACGTTCTTTTCCTTAATGTCTTTGCCGCTCCTGGATCTTTTAATTTATCTAATGCATCTTCATCACCTACAATGAAATACACAAAGTTATACAAGTCTGTCCCGCTCATTCTAAAATGTTTGTAGTTGTCGTAACCACTGGTCTTTTTTGCATACCCATGAGCATAAGGAGCCGTGTTAGGAAAGCGTCTTAAAACTTCCATAATCAACATTGTCAAATAAGCTCTTTCACAGCAATCTGTGTAGGTCAAAGTTTTCAACCCACTAGCTTGTCTGGTCAGTCTTGCCTCGTGTAATTCTTGTATGAATTCCATTAGTAAATGCTTTTGTCTGTAGGTCTGTCAGTATCTTGTAAATCAACAAGTGCTTCTGCTTTTGAAATCAGTTCACTTTTTGATTTTGCACCAAGTAAAGATTCCAATCCATCACTAGATTGCATCTTGTCTTGTAACTTTTCTCTCGATGCAGGCTTCATACTTGTTAATTGTCCTTTAAGCAAAGCCATCAAGGCTGTTGCCATGTTAGGACCAACCTTGTGCTTTTTACCGTCATCAGTTGTGACATGCTCTACAGGGTTAGGCATTCCTCTACTATCGAGTACCTTGCCCAATTGATGCACTAAAGGTTCCTGTTTGTAACCAGGCTTCATGCCTCTTTCTGGATCATCTAATTCTTTTCCTATTGAACTTAGGCCAAGATCATCATCTCCAAACTTTTCATTAAGATCTTTCATCTTCATTTGTTTCTCCTATCTTTGTACCGCTCTGTTAGCCGCTGTGAACCCTGCTCTGTTTACTAGTTTCATGTCCCCGCCAGGGTGTGCTAAGACATATCCTTCTCCTCCAGGCTTTCCTGCCGTAGTTGCTTTGACTGAGCTTCCTTGGCTGTCTAGCTGGGAAATTATATTATTTTTTACATTCATGATGCCTTGTACTACTTCCCATAAACTTGTAAAAGCATTCATGTTCTGTTTGACATAGTCAGCAATCTTTTGTTTTTTACGCTCAGAAATCTTTGGATGATTCATTAACCACTTCATAAAATCTTTGCCTAGACTATTAAGTGTACCTCGATCTACACTTTGATTAACGTAATTATACAACACGTCAGCAAAGTTTGTTAACTGCATTGCTCTTAATTTATTTTTATCTAATAGGCTGTCTAAATCAGCACTATCCTTTTTGATAATTTGTGCTAGTCTATCTAGCTCATCGTTAGGAACTTCAGGCGGTGTTTCTACACTTGTTGGAGGTACTACCAACAAGTCTGTGCCTTGAAACATGCCTATATCTTTTAATGGTGATTCAGATCCATCTGGTGCTACCATTCTATGAATCACTACTGCTGTTTTAGATTTAGCAATCCTTTTTCCTAAATCACTGTCTACATCAACTGCGTATTCAACTCCTCCCGGATTAGGTTTAAACACAAAGTTTTTGTCTTTTACAGGAGGCGTGTTATAATATAACAGATCTCCTTTGAAATATCCATTTACATCTTTTGGCACTGCTTTTTCGAACGTGTCAAATATACTGCCCATGTTACTTGCAAATGCTTTGTCTTTGTCGTCTACTTCTTTTCCCTTAGATTTTTTTCTATTGATAAACATTGATTGTAGGTCTTTTGCACTTTTAGGGCGTCCATCGTATCCTTTTGCTTGGAAACCGGATTTGTCTGTAAGTGTAAATTCTCCATCTTCATTGCGTCCGAAAATGACTGCGGGAGATCCATCCCATTTGATCGTGACATTTTTTAGTCCTCCTTCTGCCATACTTCTAAGACTTGCCAAAGCTCTCATGGCGCCACGCGAACCTTCGAAGTACACAAGATCTTCTATGTGTTGTATTCTTGCGTTCTCATCAATCTTTTTTTTTACATCCTCGCGGACGTTAGCTGGAGTCTTTGTTGCTATGTTGTTATACATCTTCATGCCTTGTTTGGCATCTAATGGAGGGAATTTTTTAGGATCGCCACCTACTGGATACCATCTCTTGTCCTTGGCATTATATGCATACTTTACTTTACTGTTAGGATCTAAAAATTGTGCAGTAGGAGTGATGTTGTTGACACTCATAAACTTTTTAGTAAGTCCCTTGCCTGGCTTGGCAGTATTACCTTTTGGATTTATCTTGTTTGTAAAATCTGCAGGCTTATCTTTTGTAATACCTAAGTTTTTAGCCACAGCCGCTTTTGTTTGTGCTACTTTATCGCCAACTTGCCCTATTGTAGTTTTACCGCCACCTGCTCTTGCATAGGCTCCTCTTACGTTTTTAGCCAACTGTACTGGATTACCAGTAGGTTTTGCAAATTCCTGCCCTGCTTTAAATCCTGCGTAACCAGACTTGACTGCATCGCCTGCCGCTTTGAAAACGTTAGCAATTCCTCTTGCACCTTTCTTGAGTTTAGCTTTCCCTTTTTCTACATTTGTAGGAGGTTGTTCTAATAATCTCTGTTTAATACTAGACTCAGCTAGATTAATTCCTTTAAATATTCCTTTTGACTCTGGCATAGGTAGTCCCTGTTTTTGAAAATTATCTTTCACATCCGCAACCAAATCATTATAATCAGGTCTTGTTTTTATAGCTTTATTTATTGTTTCTACACTGTCCATGTCTGCCCTAGAGGCATTTGGTCCTATAAGTGTTTTTGCTATTTCGTCTGGATCTTTAGATATAGGTTCATTTGTTTCTCTATTGACCAGTCCGTTTGCTGGAGACCATTTCATTCCTTGGGCTTTTGCAATGCTGGCTATAAAAATCATTCTGTGTGAACCTTTGTAAGGAGTACCATCACCCGATCCTCTAAGGGCAAATTTCATAAATGTAGGATCTCCCATCATCAAATCAGTTTGCACAAATCCATTTGCTTCATTTCCACCAATGGGTGCTCTAAAATGTACATTGTTACCAGACTTTGCTACCCAAAGCCTTGGATTGTCATCTGGATGATTCTTCTTAGCCCATGCAACAAGTTTTTGAAAAAGTTCTTCTTTGTTTACTTCGGCGGCATTAACTGCCACATCAATATCACCGCTCGAACTTTTGATACCTGTGCTACCAAGTTTCATGTCCTTGTGATCTAACCCTGTAATCTTTTCTACGTAATCTAGAGTAGGATCAATAGCATCACGGCTGATTCTAGTTGTAAGTGGATTACCAGACTCTGGATCCTTAAAAATATTTCCGCCTTCTTTAAGAATCATTTTTTCTGCTCTCTTTGATCTTTGTAATACCTCTGTGAAACTTACGAGCATCTCCAGTTTTAATACTGTTAATAAATCTTCGTTCCAATTCAAGAGCTTCTTCGTCTGAATAGTGTGTTGAAATATTTTGGAATAGNTTAATAGTGCTTTGTATTAGGTTTGCACCCGTAGTTTCAATAAGACTTTCACGATCTTTATTAAAATTAAGGCTATTAAGCTCTTCTAAAATTGATCTAGTAACTTTTTTCATTTGCATTGTCCTTACATACGTATTTAGCTGGTTGCAGATAAATATGTATGTATAAAGAGGGTACTTAAAAGTATATAAAATATGAGCATAAGTAAATTATCGTTTAAAGACAAATCGTTATTATTTGCTAAATTATCTAAGATTGCATACAATAACATAAAAACAGCAACAAGTCAAGCAAAAAAATTAGGTTTTACAACTGTAGAGTTCTATGACAGAGAAGGAGCTCAAGCATATCGATTTATGAACAAAACTGATTTAGTCATTGCATGTAGAGGCACAGAGCCTACGCAATGGAATGATATAAGTGCAGATTTAAAAGCCATTCCCGTTATGGCAGAAACTGTAAGTCGTGTGCATAAAGGATTCAAAGAAGAAGTAGACGAACTTTGGCCTATGGTTTGTGAAGACATAGATAGAAAAGTTAATCTTAAAAAGCAGTTATGGTTTTGTGGACATAGCTTAGGAGCCGCAATGGCGACTATAATGGCAAGTAGAGCAAAGTATAATGAAAAACTGAACGATCCTGTAGAGCTTTACACTTACGGATCTCCTAGAGTAGGATGGAAGAAATATTGTGATAGTTTAAACGTAATTCACCATCGCTGGAGAAATAACAATGATATTGTTACTAAAGTTCCTTTGTGGATTATGGGCTATAGACATCATGGAGAATTGCATTACATCACAAGTGATAGTAAGATAGGTAAGCCGGGATTTAAAGATTGGTGCAAAGGAATGTGGGCTGGGATAAAGGCCAAAAAGTTTGATTCGATTGGTGATCATGACATTCAAGCATATCACGATCAAATAGATAAAGCACTATAAAATGAAAGAATGGATTTTAATACTTGTAATCGCCTTGGGCGATGGATCTATAAAAACTGAACACGTAGACAGTTTTGATAATCTACCACGTTGTGAGTATGCCGCGAAAGCAAGGAAGACTTTCTTCTCAACTGATTATAGTAAACAATTTGTTTGCTTACAGGAACCTATACAATCCAAACATAAGTGACCCGGTGGCAGTTGCGCCAACAATCATTGCTATCCAAAAGCCATATATCGGAAGTACATAAACAAAGATAGGAAAAAATAAAAGGCTTATCAAAACAAAATATATAGTTTGATAACTNAGAGTTTTAAATGTCTGTACNTCAACTCCTGCATAGTATAAGAACACNAANGATACAAAACTAGCCAAAGGTATTCCCAAAACAAATGCACCTATGGTTGGATACTTTTGACTAACAGAACTAACTGTTGCAATTATTATTCCGCCTATTATTGTTTTTATTAAAAATTCCATTACACAAATAAACTACTCACTGACTCTTCGTTAGTTACTCTTCTTATTGCTTCACCAAACAGTTGTGAAACAGAAACTTGTCTAGTCTTTTTGCAACCTTTAGGACAACGATTAGGAATGCTGTCGGTTACAACAAGTTCTTCTAGCACACTCTTTTCAACCTTTTGACAAGCATCATCAGATAGAACTCCGTGTGTGATGTAAGCTCTAACTGATAAAGCACCTGCGTCCTTAATAGCCTGAGCGGCATTGCAAAGTGTCCCACCCGAGTCAACAATGTCATCTACTAGGATAGCATGTTTACCTTTTACATCTCCTATTAGATTCATTACTTCTGACTTACCTGCTTCTGGTCTACGTTTGTCAACTATTGCAATGTCTCCATTGAACATGTCAGCAAACTTTCTAGCACGAACAACTCCTCCAGCATCAGGAGAAACAAACACAGTTCCTACCTGTTCTATACTCGGATCATCAATTATGCCAATTGTCTTTTTTATGTCCTTGGCAAAGACCACCCTGCTGGTAAGATCATCTACAGGTATATCAAAGAAACCTTGTATCTGACCAGCATGGAGATCCATAGTCAAAATTCTATCTGCTCCTGCTTTTGTAATTAAATTTGCTACTAATTTTGCAGTGATAGGTGTACGACTTGCACTCTTACGATCCTGTCTTGCATAACCATAATACGGAATGACTGCGGTAATTCTACTAGCACTAGACCTACGAGCCGCATCTATCATAATCATAAGTTCCATTAAGCTGTCATTAACAGGTGTGCATGTTGATTGTACAATGAAAACATCCTCGCCCCTGATGTTCTCCAAAAACTCTACACTTGACTCGCCATCAGCAAATGTGCTAATGTTCGCAGGGACAAGTGTTGCGAAACAATGTTCCGCAATTTCTGTTGCTAATTTTGGATTAGCATTTCCTGTAAGTATTTTCATTCTCAAAGTAAGCCTTCCTCCTGGTGAATTTTATACAAGTATATAACAAATTCATATCGTTGTCAAGTGAAAAGGTGATGCTAGTCAGCACATCACCCCCACCTACTATAGTCCGTTTGGTACTATAACATAATGAATTGCTAACACAACTCCGACTGATGCTCCTAGTCCGATCATCATCTTAAAGAAGTCTCTGCCCACAAGTGGAAATACACTTTTGAACTTTTCTTTTCCTGTCATTGTTGCCATTGCAAGTTCACGTCCGCATAGTAAACCAACAAACACCCACGTTGTACTCATTGGTATATCATTAAGTTCTTTGAAGAAGAACAAGATAATCCAATACACAAAGTCAATAATGGTAGCTGATCTCACATATCTTGTATTGTGTTTTTCCAATACAATCTTTTGTATCTTACCACCACCTTCTCTGAACATAAAGGCAAGTCCTGCTATAAACACAACTGAGATCATAATCATTAGATCCCAAGGTATCTGTCTAGGCAGAAACACGGCTATGTTCGCCATGTCATGTGACAACCAAGTGAACCACAGGAAGCCTGTTGTTACCCATTGTCCTATTCGCCAATACTTTTTATGTTCTTCCTTGACTGGCTTTGCTTCGTCAAGTATCTTATGAACTCCAATCCAAATTACGTAAGCCGCCACTGCCGCGACAGCATAGCCCATCATGGATTTCATAAGCATCTTCTCCAACACGAAGGTTGAAGCAAATGCTGATAACACAAGGAATGAAGTTGATACAGGAACACCTATTCGTGTTAGTATCAAAAGCAAGCCTGGTGCCATAGCATGGTACCATTGTATCTCCTGGAAAGGGATCTTGTTCAACCTGCCATAGCTGATATCACCGCCATTGGTGTACCAACCATACCATAGTGTCCATAACAAAACGGCCGAAGCCGCTCCCCACATAATTTTCCAATTGAATCTCTCATTGTTTGATGCAATCCATGTACCGAGAGTTTGTACTGAATCGTTTGCGATGACGGCGTATCCTGCAAATAGGAAACCCACTGCCATCCATAAGGTGAGTGCGTCCATTTTTTATCTCCTCTGCTTACCGCTTTTACCACGGTACTCACAAATTAGACCAGGCTCGACTACTGCCTGGCTGGTAACATTATTGTTACAACTTTATTTATAATGTAGCATAAAAAATATTACTTGTCAAGAAAAAGTTATACAAAGTTATTAACATTGGCTCTGGGGGGAGGACTCGAACCTCCACGGTAAATATATTGCAGTACATCTACCACACGAGAAACAGTCGTGCATGTCTACCAATTTCATCACCCCAGATTATTTTATATCTTATCCAATGCACTTATCATTCTTGTCATTCCTATTCCTCCTCCTACTCTAGGAAAGAAATCAAACTCCAAGAATTTTTCTAGTTCAGCTTCTACTCTATCTTTACTGAACAGTTCATACAGTAAATTACTGTAAGCACCATCTGTGATTGTATGGAAGGTATCTCGCATCTGTTCCTTGTCTGTGCTACGTTCAGCACTGCCAATTGTTTCCATACCTCCGAGTATTACGTCAATCTTTTTACTATGAACACCATCTTCATATCTGCTCATGTTCCAAAAAGGACTTGTAAATTCTGGAAAGTCTGTAATCATGCAACTTCCAAAGTTATTGTACATAGACTCTTCGTGTGTTGATTCGAGCTCGCCATCTATTTTAAAATGTTCTTGCCATTCTTTATATGTGCGTTCTGTTATTGCATCGAATCCTAAATACTTACAAAGTTCATACTCCATCTTCTTTAGATCATTAATGTCGCCTGGCATTTCAAATTCAAACATCGGAAATATAATATCATGTCTTCCTGGAATTGCGTTTGGTTCCTGTCTATAGGAAGTGGAGACACAAAAAAACCCCTTCGAAGAGGGGCTACTTAATAGTTCGTGTTCTAGCCACATCTGGCCTGTTTGTGGCAAGGGCCAAACCTGCCCTGCATAATTGTATGTTGCTACATTGAATGGATCTTCACATGCGGCGAGTATAGATAATCTGTTTTGAGTGTGTACTTCTTCAAAACCTTTGTCCAAAAAAAATGACCTTAAAAGGCCAACTGTTTTAGTAAATTTACTTGGGGATATTAATTGCGTCATCTTTTTTCCTTTTCTGAGTTTCAAGTCAAAAAAAATTTTGATCAAAAAAAAATTTGACCTTATTCTTTCGTCGAGGTATTTATCTCTTTCAAAAAAAAAGCCAGGTTGCCCTGGCTTAATTTTATTTAGATCGTCCGCTTAAGAAATCGGCTTCTTCATCTGTGTAAGGCCACATTATAGTTCTCCAAGTAACTTCTTCAGTTTCTTTTTGCTCTTGCCTCTCACTTTGGCTTTTTCAATTGCTTCAATATTTGAAGTATCGCCACCTACAACAACTAGGGCTATCATTCCCATAGATGCATGTGGTGTGCATTGGTATAGATATACACCCGGTGTGTCAAAAGTAATTGCAACTTCCTTGTTGTTTTTACTTTTCTTTGGTAACTCCCAACCTTCTGGACCTGCAATGAAATGAACATTGTGTCCTTTGGATGCTGGTAACCAAGTTATAGTATCTCCTACGTCAATGTTTGCAACATCAACAGAGTATACCATTTTTTCACCGTCAGCTCTTTTATTGAGCATGTCGATGTTCATGTCTTCGGCGTAAGCAAAACTTGAAACAAATACTATTCCAAATATTGCTAGAAAAAATGCCGCTACTTTCATTTACTTCTCTCCTTGTAATTTAGCTTTTTCCGTCATGAGTGCCTTTGCTTCATCATGATAACCTTGTCTTGTTAGTTCTGATGCCGCTCGAGCATAACTGGCTATTTCGGCAAATCTTACAATGCCTCTTCCTACACCTGCTAGCCATTCGCAGAATGCACAATACGTCATAGTTATCGCGTTCATTAGTATATTCCTTTCCTCGCTAATTCTTTTTGCCTATTTTCTAAGTCTACCAAATCAAGTGAATTTGCTAGATATGCCTCTACTGCTTTTTGCCTATGATGTGTGTAATTAAAAATGTTTTTCAAGTAGTTTAAAATTTTCATTAGATGTTTTCTCCTCTAGGTACAACGCCTGGATTGGCTTTCATTTCTGTGTAAGCCTGTTTCCAATGCTTACCATATTCTACTTTTGCCCATCTCATGAGCTCTGCGTCGTTATTACCTGGAGTAGTCATCCAGTCAAAAAACTTCGCAAGAATGTCGTTAAGACTTTTCATATTTTCTCCTATAGATATATTTTTTGTGGATGCTTGAGGAAAGCAATACCCCGGAACTTCCCCGGCGGTGCAACTACCTTTGGTAGTCGTCAATCGCTTGTATGGCACTGATGCCGTGCCCTAGTCTTTCCTAGTGTCTATATATGTGTGGTGAACATTGCGTTCAACTGTATTTACCAACTAGGGCAGTAATACTGTCCTAATATGACAGCAAGGCTGTCTTGCAAAAATAACAATAGTCCTATTTGAGTTTTGCAAGTATCTGTTCTTTGGAAAGTTTGTATCCACTTTTCTTCCAAAGGTCTTTTGCTTGTTTAAGTTTGTAACCTATGTCAGGTCCAGGCTTCATTCCTAGTTCAATAAAATCTCTTCCAAGCACAGGAAACTCCGGTGGATTCCAATCTGCAATTTGTCTTGCTACTTGAAAATTGCTTTGGAACTTTAAGGTCATTAGAAGTTTTTCTTTTGAAATACCATCTACCAACATGTCTTTGGCTGTTTGCAAATCAATCTTTTTATTCTTGTAAGCCAACATAAACTGCAAAATGGTAGCTTCGTCATTGCTCATTCTCCATTTTTTTACTAGACTGTCGTTGTCTACCAGCATTGCTAATCTAGATAGGTAACTATTGGCATCATCAACAACAATTTTACTAGCCTTACGAGCATTGCCGACAGGCAATCCTATAATACGAGCTACTCCTGTGTCGTTCATTGCATCTAAAATTACAATAAGATTATCAGACATAAGAATCTTTTTTGTTTCCATCCAGATTCTTTCAGGACTGATCTTTTTCAATCCACCTGCGTTGGCCTTAATAGCATCTAATGTGTCTGTATCAAATTTTGCACTAGGTAGTTTACTTTGGAATCTAAAATAACGTAATATTCTTAGGTAATCTTCTTTGATTCTTTCAGCAGGATCTCCTACGAACTTGCTTGTTTTATCCTGTAAGTCGTCTAATCCGCCTGTGTAATCATACAGTCTGCCCTTGAAGTCTAAGCTCATTGCATTGTAAGTTAAGTCCCTACGTTTCGCATCTTCTTCCCAACTGGTAATAAAGTCTACATCTGCACGTCTACCATCTGTCTTAGTNTCAGCCCTAAGGGTTGTTATTTCATATTGTTCTGCATCAATAACGGCAGTAACAGTTCCGTGCTTGATGCCTGTNGGAATATATTTGATGTCAGCTTTTTTAAATAGCTCTACCATTTTATCTGGTGTGGCATCAGTTGCCAAGTCAATGTCTTTAGGTATTTTTCCAAGCAATAGATCTCTGACTGCACCTCCTACAATTCTAATAGAATGTCCTGCCTTTGAAAAAATAGGCTCGAGAGTCCTAAGTTCAGGAGTGATTACCTTTCTTAGTTTACCCGGCTCTATGGTTTCAACTTCATTTGCTTTCATGATATTATATTTATTTGAGGAGGCTTGTAACTTTCCAAGGAGTAAAACAGACGGTGCCAAGACTGATGTGATCTGCTCCTGCATTTTTATATCTTGTAACATCTTGTTTGTTCCTTACTCCTCCACCTGCAATAATTTCTACATGTGGATATTCTTTTTTACAATAATCTATTATCCTCAACGTGTGTTCAACAAGCACCTGACCGCTCAATCCTCCCTGCGGAGTATAAAGTGTGTTACTTGCATGTATATGATTATAACCTAGTTCAACGATTTTGTCAAGTAGTTTATTACTCGATGTAGGTGGAACTTTCACTATACACCATTTACCTCGCATATGATTAGGAAATAATTCAAAACCCTCAAATGCCGTTGTGTCCTCATGTGATCCAAGGTTTGGACAACTGATGTTTAGTTCTATGTTTCTATCTGGACTAATCATTTTAAGTGCAATATTCCAATCTTGTTTGTCTATTGCCGCGATGCTTAATACATCATCATAAGAGGTTTTAAACATTCCATGTTGAAGTCCTGGATTACGTAATCCTAATTGGTTACGCCATACCCTACCTTGGTCTGTCTTTACGTACCGTAATGTTTTAATGATTTGTTTAAAGCAGTCCCGGCCTTGGTTTAATTGTCCAAGTGCCGGTAACTCTAGTTGTGTCTTTGAATTTAAGATAGTTTCCAAAAGGAGCTGAAATAAAAAACAATTATTTCAACCATGCTATCTTTTCGCCAGCTTTTACTCTGCGTTTCTGTTCTTCAACTGATCCTGGATATCTCCAAGCCCATATAGCCACAAGTGCCATAAAGCCTCCACTCCAAGCTACAGCCTTAATGTTTTCAGTTGTAAACCATAAGAACGCAAGAGATGAAGCCATAACAGCGATCATCAAATATTTTCCTTTAGTAGGAAATACTTTCTTCTGTACCCAATTGGTAAGAAACGGTCCAAAGTATTTGTGATTGTATAACCAATCATGCATTCTCTTAGAACTTTTGGCAAAACAATATGCCGCGAATACTAGGAAGATAGAAAAGGGAATGCCTGGAACGATCACACCTACGTATGCCATTCCTAAAGATGCAAAACCTAGTCCCATCCAAATGTATTTTTTAAATTTACTCATGTAATACCTTTCTTAAAGCATCGACAAGCTCACTTATCATTGCGTCTGTATGCAATGGGGTTGGTGCAAATCGAAGTCTTTCTGTTCCCACATCCACTGTTGGATAATTTATCGGTTGGCAATAAATGTTATGATCATTCAATAACGTATCGCTCAACTGCTTACAACGAACAGCTTCTTTTATCATTACAGGAACAATGTGGGTATTTGCATTAGGATGCATTTCTATTTCATATTTTTCTAGTTTCTTTCTTAGCTTCCTAACCTGTAATTGATGTTGTTCGCGAAGTTCGTTATGTGCCATCACATATTTTATACTTGCTAATGCTCCGGCACAGATAACTGGTGATGTGCTTGTAGTAAAAATAAAGCCTGAGGCAATAGAGCGGATGGCGTCTATGACTATTTCATCTCCCGCAATGTATCCTCCCTGTACTCCAAAGGCTTTGCCCAATGTTCCATTGACAATATCTATTTTATCCTGTAGGCCAAGCTCTTCTAACTTGCCTCCACCCTGTTTTCCATACAAGCCAACGGCGTGTACTTCATCGATATATGTAATGGCTCCATATTTTTCTGCAAGGTTGCAAATGTCGAGCATAGGGCTACAGTCTCCATCCATGCTATACACGGATTCAAAAACGATACAAGGCGTACCTGACACTGTTTTCAGCTTCTGCTCCAAGTCGTCCATGTCATTGTGCGTCCATATTATTTTGTTAGCACCACTGTGTCTTATGCCTTGAATAAGTGAAGCATGATTTTTGCTATCACTTAAAAACACAATGTCGGGAATGATCCTGCTTAGGGCGACAAGAGTCCACTCATTTGCAACGTAGGCGGACGTAAAAAGTAAAGATCTTGGTTTGGCATGTAGTTTCGCAAGTTGTTGTTCTAATGCAACATGGTAATGGCTAGTCCCTGCTATGTTTCTAGTTCCTCCCGAACCACTACCTGATTGATCAAGAGCTGTGTGCATTGCATCCAAAACAATTTTGTTTTGGCCCATGCCAAGATAGTCATTAGAACACCAATTTATGATATTCTTGATAGCATATTCACTGTACCATATCGCTTTAGGAAATTCTCCTCTTTCCCTTAGGATGTCATTGAAAACTCTGTATTTGCCGTCACTCTTTAGATTGTCTATTATCTTTTGAAATGGCTCTTTGTTTATCATTTACATACTTCCGATACTGTTCTTGATCAATATATGTTACGGCTCCTATGAAAGGATGGCACACGTTTATTATGCCAGCTTCGAGATTTTGTTTCTCAAGCTCGTTTACACTGGTCATCCATTCCTTAAGCCATTTAAACATATACATTACTTATCCGATAAATACATTTGGGAGACGCAAATGGCAACCATTAAATGCAAAGGATTAACAGGAGTAGTGTTTGATTTGACTGTAACTATGGGTTCAACAACCATGAATGGATTAACTGCACTAGCACAGGCAGTAGAAGGACAGGAAATAATCACTGCCATGTATGCAGAGATTATTGCAGACAAGGACAAGACTATAAATCAAACTAACGATGGTGCTAAAACACTAACAGCCGCCGGATTAGCAGAAGGCGATCTTGTTTATTGTATTCCTAGATACTCGGGATCAAACGGTTTCAAAAGACAAAGACAAGAAGAAAAATTAAGAATTGCTACCACTAAAAGAAAAGGTTTAGCGGCAGGTGATACCAATGCAAACTATTATAGAACAAGAAACACAAAACAAAAAAATAGATTGCCTACACTGTACACTGCTGGTAACAATGATTCCGGAACACTCGTTGCTAACGGTGGAGCCTTGATTGCTGGAAGGCCATGGTCATAATAAAACGCTTTTTCAAAGCACTCTGGAAATTTAAAATAGACTTCATTAGAAAGTACCCAATCATATCTGCCTACATAGCCTGGTTAGAAGGAATCATAATAGGATTACTAATATATCACTACTTCTTAATGGAAAAATTTAGTTGTTGTGTAGAGTTGGGTTAGACCCCAATCTGGATAAATAC
>FUFK010063293.1_pt1 | contig 14239 bp, 11 predicted proteins | sample 1021851 | NCBI WGS metagenome assembly FUFK01 (sample SAMEA51879418, study PRJEB19060) | metagenome | reverse complement strand
CAATGAAAAAAAATTATTAAGCTATAATAATTTTAATCTTGTTATTTATTATCCCTTTCCAAATGATTCTTTTTTGTTTTGGAGTTATTTTTGAGTGCCAAACTGCAGGTTCAAAACCAAAATATTCTTCAAACCTAACTTTAAAATCATTTGTTAAAAAAATTTCTGGTAATAAAACTAAAGCTTGATTATTTTTTTCTATAATCTTTTTAATTCTTTCAAAGTAAACCAAAGTTTTTCCTGAGCCAGTGGTACCTTGTAAAACAGATACATCAAATTTATTATTTACCTTTTCTAAAAAATTTAAGGCCTCTTGCTGCTCAGTATTTAAATGAAATTTTTTTATTTTTGTTCTTTTGATTTGTATTGGTTTATCTTTTATTTTCAAAAATTTGTAAGATCCCCCTATGGTCATTTTTAATACGAGGCCAATGGGTACCATATTGTAAGATGAGAACCACTCAATAAAATCGATTAGTTTTTTGTTTATTGTATACTCGGTTTTTTTAGTTATGTTTTTAATATTTAAATTATTAGGCTCGGCATAATTATTTTTCCAAATTACGCCAATTTCCTTTTTTAATCCGAATGGCACTTCTACTAAATTTCCGACTTTACTCTCTATCCTGGAATTATAGGTAAAAGGAAAATTGAAAACTTTAGGCAACAAAACTTGTGTTTTCATTCAATAATTGTATTAGAAATAATCTTAATTAAAAATGAATTGGTCTTTTATCAACAGCTAATGCTGCTTCTTTTATTGCTTCTGTATGTGTTGGGTGAGCATGACAAGTTCTAGCTATATCCTCTGCACTAGCTCCAAATTCCATTGCTAACGCCATTTCAGCGATCATATCCCCACAATGTGGTCCGATNATATGNACTCCTAAAACTTTATCAGTTTTNCTATCTGCTAAAATCTTTACAAAACCTTCTGTCTCATTATTAACTTTTGCGCGAGAGTTAGCTAAAAATGGAAATTTTCCAACTTTATAGGACTTGTTTTCTTCTTTAAGTTGCTCTTCTGTTTTACCAACTGTTGCGACTTCTGGTGAAGTATAAATTACTCCAGGAATGACATCATAATTAACATGTCCTGCTTGGCCTGCTAAAATTTCAGCTACAGCTATACCTTCCTCTTCTGCTTTATGTGCAAGCATTGGTCCTTTAATAACGTCTCCGATTGCGTAAATATTTTGTATCGAAGTTTGTAATTTTTCATTCACTTCGANTCTGCCTTTTGCATCTTTTTTAACACCGATTTTTGAAAGATTGAGTCCCTCTGTATAAGGTTTTCTACCAACNGAAACTAATACTTTATCTACTTGTAGNGTNTCTTCTTTTGAATTTTTAATATCTGTATAATTAATTGATACTTGATTACCAGAATTTTTAACGGAATTAACTTTTGAACTCATTTTAAATCTAATGCCTTGTTTAGTTAAAATTTTTTTAAACTCATTAGAAATTTCTCTATCCATTCCGGGAGTTATATGTTCTAGATATTCAATTACTGTTACTTCAGAGCCTAACCTAGACCATACCGAACCCATTTCTAAACCTATATAACCTCCACCGATTACAGCTAATTTTTTTGGAACTTTATTCAATGATAAAGCCCCGGTTGAGGAAATTATATTTTTTTCATCAATTTCTATTCCTGGCAAAGTNGNCACTGCAGANCCTGTTGCTATAACTATATTTTTTGACTTATAATTTGTTTTCTTATTATTTTCATAAACAACTATATCATTTTTTGAGAACAGAACTCCTTTACCTTTAATATATGTTACTTTATTTTTTTTAAATAAAAACTCGACACCTTTAGTGAGTACTTGTATNGACTTATTTTTGTTTGACATCATTTTTTCAATATTNAGTTTAATGCCCTCAACCTCTATTCCTTGTTGATTGAAATCTTTTTTTGCTTTGTTAAAATTTTCAGATAAATTTAATAAACTCTTTGACGGTATACATCCGACATTCAAACAAGTTCCGCCTAAAGCACCTCTAGACTCAATGCAGGCTGTTTTTAAACCAAGTTGTGCAGCTCTGATAGCGCACACATATCCACCAGGTCCTCCACCAATAACTACTAAATCAAAATTATTCATTCTAAATATCTAAAAAAAGTCTTTTTGGTTGCTCTAGAGACTCTTTAATAATTTTTAAAAAGGAAACTGCCTCTTTGCCATCAATTATTCTATGATCATAAGAAAGCGCTAAATACATAACTGGTCTCACTTCTATATTTCCATCAACAACCATTGGTCTCTGTATTATATTGTGCATTCCAAGTACAGCAGACTGAGGTGGATTTAATATAGGTGTTGATAGCATTGAACCATATATGCCACCATTTGTAATCGTAAAAGTTCCTCCTTGTAAATCTTCAATAGTAATTTTACCGTCTCTAGCTTTTTGTCCCAATTCACCAATATTTTTTTCGATTTCTGCAAAAGACATCTCATCAGTTTTTCTTAAAACTGGAACAACTAATCCTCTCTCAGTACCTACTGCGATACTTATGTTATAATAATTCTTGTAAACTATTTCTTCTCCTTGAATTTCAGCATTAATTGCAGGATAATTTTTTAGTCCTATGACGCACGCTTTTACAAAAAAAGACATAAAACCAAGTTTCACACTGTAATTCTTTTGAAATTCGTCTTTATAATCATTTCTCATTTTGATTACTTCGCTCATATCAACTTCATTGAATGTTGTTAACATTGCAGCATTTTCTTGTGCTTCTTTTAAGCGTCTAGCTATCGTCATTCTTAGCCTTGTCATCTTGACTCTTTCTTCAGGCCCAAATTTCATTTTTCTCTCAGATGGGGAAGGTTTTGATCCCATAAGACTCATTATGTCTTCTTTAAGGATTATTCCATTCTTTCCTGTACCTTTTATCTTTTCGATATCTACATTAGCTTCATTTGCCATCTTTCTTGCGGCAGGAGATATTTTAGTTTCTTTTTTATTTATAGGTATTTTCTTTTCAGTTACATTTTCTTTTTGTTTATGCACCTCCTCTAAGATGAGAGGTTCTTCTTCAATAGGCAAGCTTTCATCCTCTAATTTTAATATTGGCTCTTCAGTTTTATTTTGTTTGTTTCTTTTAGTAATCGCTTTATTTTCCTCATCGAACAATTTTGGCTCTTTAGTTGTATCTTTTTTTGGTGGGTTGTACTTTTTAATTTCTTTNGGAGTGCTGCTGGTNTGTTGTGAAGNGTTGTTNATTGTTCCTAGTAAAGAACCGACATTAACTGTTTCTCCTTCTTTAACTGTAATGCTTCCTAAAANTCCATTTATGGGTGCTGGAACTTCTACATTAACTTTATCAGTTTCTAATTCTACGATTGGTTCATCTGCTATTACCTTATCTCCTTGAGATTTTAACCATTTTGATACTGTAGCTTCTGTGACNGACTCNCCTAATGTAGGAACTGTAATTTTTTCTGACATTTAATCTNTAAGTATCTTTTCCAATATTTCTTTTTGTTGTGCAAGATGTTTATTAGCATTTCCAGTCGCAGTAGAGGAAGATGCCTTTCTACCTACNTATTTGACGTTGATATCTTTAAAATTTATCATTTCAAGAGTTCTATCAATATAATTTCTTACAGTGTTCCATGCTCCCATATTTTGAGGCTCTTCTTGACACCATATAAATTTAGCTTTTGTATATCTTTTAAGCACAGTTGCTAAAGTTTTTGCTGGAAAAGGATATAATTGTTCAATACGTACAAAAACAACTTTATTATTCTTAGCTTTTTCTCTTGCATCAATTAAGTCGTAATAAATTTTTCCAGANCAGATGACAACTTTTTTTATTTTTTTATCNTTCGTCAAAGTTATTANTTTATTTTCTTTTAAGTATGCCTCATCTTCTAAAACTCTATGAAAAGAACTTTTGGATGAAAACTCAGAAATATTAGAGATACATCTTTTGTGTCTCAGTAATGATTTGGGTGTCATTATTATTAACGGTTTTCTAAATTCTCTATGCATCTGTCTTCTAAGAACATGAAAATAGTTTGATGGAGTCGTGCAATTTACTACTTGTATATTTTCACCTGCACAAAGCTGCAGAAATCTTTCGAGTCTTGCGGACGAATGTTCTGGTCCTTGTCCTTCATATCCATGCGGAAGTAACATTACTAAACCACTCGCTCTTCCCCATTTTGACTCCGAAGAGGTTATGAACTGATCTATTATTACCTGCCCGCCATTCGCAAAATCTCCGAATTGTGCCTCCCATAACACTAATGTTTCAGGTTCAGATAGTGAATATCCAAACTCAAATCCTAATACTGCGAGTTCNGATAATAAGCTATCTATCACTTCAAATTTCATTTGGCCTTTCTGAATATTATTTACTGGTATAAATCTGTCATGGTTTTCTTGATTTCTTAAAATTGCATGTCTTTGGCTAAAAGTTCCTCTACCTGAGTCTTGACCTGAAAGCCTTACAGAAAATCCCTCGGTTAATAATGTACCTATCGCTAAGCTTTCTGCTGAAGACCAGTCGAGTTTACCAGATAAAAGCATTTGACTTCGTAATTCAAATACTCTCTTTAGTGTTTTGTGAGCATTAAAATTTGTTGGAATGTTAAATATTTTTTTTCCAACTTTAACAAGTTTGTCTATCTTAACTCCACTCATTCCTCTTTTATCTTTTCCAAGACCAGGTTTAAATCTTGACCAAGCTCCATCAAACCATTTTAGCTCTGATTTATAGTTTTTTGATGTTTCAAATTCTTTTTCTAAATAATTTTTAAATTTTGTTTTCTCTTGCTGTAATTTTTCATGTGAGGACAATCCTTCAGAGGATAATTTTTTTCCGTATAAATTTAATGTTGTTGGATGAGATTTGATCTTTTTATACATTATCGGTTGTGTAAAAGAAGGTTCGTCTCCTTCGTTATGACCGAAACGTCTATAGCAAACCATATCAATTACAACATCCCTATTAAATTTTTGTCTGTACTCCGTTGCAATTTTAGCACAATGCACTACTGCTTCTGGGTCATCTCCGTTNACATGAAATATTGGAGCCTGTGCAATTTTTGCTACATCTGAGGGATAAGGTGAGGATCTAGCAAATCTTGGAGCAGTTGTGAATCCAATTTGATTATTTACAATAATATGAATTGTTCCTCCAATATTATGTCCAGGCAGTCCTGACATAGCGAAACACTCTGCAACTATACCTTGGCCAGCAAATGCTGCATCACCATGCATTAAAACTGGAATAACCTTTTTTCTTTCTTTGTCATTGTGAAAGAATTGTTTTGCTCTAACTTGACCTAAAACNACAGGATTAACTGCTTCTAANTGGGAAGGATTATCAGTTAAACTTATATGCACAGAGTTTCCATCAAACTCCCTATTTGATGAAGCGCCTAGATGGTATTTAACATCACCTTCAAAATCTTTACTAGCATTTACAGATTTTCCAAAAAATTCACTAAAAATAGCTCTAAAAGGTTTTCCCATTACGTTTGCTAAAACATTTAATCTGCCTCTATGAGGCATACCTATCTTAATTTCTTTTGCTCCAAGATTTCCGCCCCTTTTAATGATTTGTTCCAACGCTGGTATTAGCGACTCTCCTCCGTCAAGACCAAATCTTTTTGTTCCTACAAATTTTACGTGCAAATATTTTTCAAAACCTTCTGCTTGAATTATTTTATTCAAGATTGCTTTTTTACCATTTTCAGTAAATATTATATTCTTTTCGGGACCTTCAATTCTATTTCTTATCCAGGCTTTTTCATCAGGATCACCCATGTGCATAAATTCATACCCAATAGTAGAGCAGTAAGTTCTTTTGAGAATTTTTAAAATTTGACTAAGATCAGCGTATTGAAGTCCAAGAACCCCGTCTAAAAATATTTTTCTGTTATAATCTTTCTTTGTAAAACCATAAGTCTCTGGCTTAAGTTCAGGGTGCTCCTGTTTTTTTTGTATCGATAAGGGATCTAAATTTGCAATTAAATGTCCTCTAATTCTGTAAGCTCTAACCAACATGATTGCCCTAACAGAGTCTTTTGAAGCCTCTTTAATAGAACTTTCATCTAAATTTGAAATTATTTCTTTATCAATTTTATTATCTGAAACTGAAATATTAATATTATCAATTTTTTTTTCCGGTGACCAGCTTGGACCATTTAAGTCATTTAAAACTATTTTTTCATCTTCACTTAAACCTTCAAAAAATTTTCTCCAGCCTTCTGGTATAGATTTTGGATTAAGCAAGTAATCTGAGTAAAACTGGTTAATAAATTCAGAATTTATTCCTGATAAAAAAGACGTTTTTTTATAAGTAATATTGTTATCTGAAGAAGACATAGAAAACTTATTTTAACATAAATTAATAAAAATCAACTATTTAGTTTATCAAAAAGTGTTTTACCAATATCTGCTGGGGATTTTGATATGGTTATACCAGCAGATTTCATTATTTCGATTTTTTCTTCAGCTCCTCCTTTGCCTCCAGATATAATTGCACCCGCGTGTCCCATCCTTCTGCCTGGTGGGGCTGTAAGCCCTGCTATAAAACCAACCATTGGCTTTTTAATTTTTTCTCTTTTAAGAAATTCTGAGGCTTCCTCTTCAGCTGAACCGCCAATTTCTCCAATCATAACTATTGATTTTGTGTCATCATCTTTTAAAAAAAGTTCTAAACAATCAATAAAATTTGTTCCGTTGATAGGATCACCTCCGATACCTATACAAGTAGATTGACCCATTCCATTTGATGATGTTTGAGCAACAGCCTCATAGGTAAGTGTGCCAGATCTTGAAACAATTCCTACAGATCCTTTTTTATGAATATTTCCCGGCATTATTCCGATTTTACACTCTTCGGGAGTTATTATTCCTGGGCAATTTGGGCCAATTAATCTTGAGTTACTCTTTTTTAAATTTTTTTTTACCTTAAGCATGTCAATTACTGGGATACCTTCCGTTATACAAACGATAAGTTCGATCTTTGCTTCGATTGCTTCTATGATTGCATCACCAGCAAATTTAGGAGGTACATAAATCATAGTTGCGTTTGCAGAAGTTTGATCCTTAGCTTCTTGTACGTTATTAAAAACTGGAAGGTTTAGATGTTTTTGCCCTCCTTTTTTTGGAGTAACACCTCCAACTAATTTTGTTCCATATTTAATGGCTTGTTCAGAGTGAAAGGTGCCATGTTTTCCAGTGAAACCTTGACATATTACTTTAGTATTTTTATTTACTAATACTGACATTTATTTAATTGCCTCTACAATCTTTTTAGCAGCATCATTTAAGTCTGCTGCAGTTAGTATTTTTAAATTTGACTTGTCTAAAATTTCTTTTCCTTCTTTAAAGTTTGTTCCGGCTAACCTAACTACAAGAGGAACTGATAGGTTAACTTGCTGAGCTGCTTCAACTACTCCTTGAGCTAAAACATCACATCTCATTATGCCCCCAAAAATATTAATCAGTATTCCTTTTACATTTTTGTCAGCTAGAATTAATTTGAAAGCAGCAGTAACTTTTTCTTTTGATGCTCCACCCCCAACATCTAAAAAATTTGCTGGCTCTTGACCGTACAATTTTATAATATCCATGGTAGCCATAGCTAATCCGGCACCATTGACCATACAACCTATTGAGCCGTTAAGTTTAATATATGCTANATCGTATTTGCTTGCCTCTATTTCAGCTGGTTCCTCCTCATTTAAATCTCTTAAATCTAAAATCTCTGGCCTTCTAAAAATTGCGTTGTCATCAAAATTCATTTTAGCATCTAAGCAAATAATCTTTTCTTCTTTAGTAATTATTAAGGGATTTATCTCTATTAAGCTTGCATCCTTTTCCAACAAAATCTTATATAAAGAATGAATTAAATTTCCTGCTATTTTTTTTTGCTCAGATTTCAAGTTAAACACTGAGATAATTTTTTCAACCTCTTCAGCGCTTGGGCCTTTATCTGTTAAATCTATTTTATTAGTCATTATTTTTTCAGGAGACTCTTTTGCTACTTTTTCGATATCGACTCCCCCCTCTGTGCTGCTTATAAAAGCTATTTTTGAAGTTTCTCTATCAACTAGGCACGAAAGATAAAATTCTTTTAAAATATCTGAGGCTTCCTCAATATAAAGTCGTTTTACCTCTTTACCTTCTGGTCCAGTTTGATGGGTCACCAAAATCTTTCCCATCATTTTTTGTGCTTCTTGCTCTAAATCTGAAACATTTTTAATTAGTTTAACACCTCCTGCTTTGCCTCTGCCTCCAGCATGAATTTGAGCTTTTAGGACAAATTCTTTACCTTTTAATTGAAGTATTTTTTTTTTTATTTCTTCTATAGAAAATATTACAACTCCGTTAGACACTGGAGCTCCATAATCTTTTAATATTTTTTTAGCTTGGTGCTCGTGAATATTCATTTAATCTAATTTTTACAGTTAATAATTTCATGTGAAGAAAAACGTTTATCAATATGCGTTTTACTTTCAAAACATAGCTCGGTAAAGTAATTTTTTACATTATCAAATAAAATTTCATTCTCTTGTCCAAGTAGGTAGATTACTTGCACATTATTAGATTTAATATTTTTATTCACCATGGACTTGTAAAATTTAAAGTATTTATGGTTTTCTGTGGGATGTGTATTATTATCCCATAAATACCATCTATTTAGAATATTATAGTCTTTATCCAAAATTGTAGAAATGAATTGATAATGCGTTATTAATATTTTTTCTCGTTCATCTTGCTCCAGTAACTCAATTGCTTTTTTAATTACAATCACTTCTTTATTTGGATCTTCAAATTTATTTATCCATTTTAAATCTTTCAGATTTTCATGTATCAAATTAGCTTTTACTGCTTTCGATTTATCAATATTTTCAAGATCATGAAATTTTCTATCAATATTAAACCTATAATGAAATTTTACAGTAGAAAATATAACAATTAAAATAATTAAAAAAATTAATTTGGANTCATAATTTAAGTTTTTAAGATTTAAATGTAAAATTGAAGCAAGTATTGGAATTAAGCTAAAAATATAAATTTGATTAGCTGTTATTAATTGATTAAAGAAAAAAGCTAATGTGCATAAAATTATTGTAAAATTAATGGTATTATAACTACTTTTATTTTTCTTTATATTCACGAAAGATATTATTATCAATGGAGCAAGAAAAATATGAATAAATTTAAACTCTCCAATTAATCTTTTAAAATTAAGCTGATCAATTAATCCTACATAAGCCAAACTATCACTAGAGAGTCTACCTTCTCCAATCGTAAGTGGAAATAATATATACTGATATAAAAAATTAATTAAAGGTGTTTTAGTTAAATAAAAAAATAAAAATAAAATAAATAGACTAATTACACATCCTAGTAATAATTGTTTGAGATTAGTAAAATCTTTACTTTTTAAAAAATAATTTGTTAAGACAAAAAATAAGATTACCAAAACATAAGTTGTAGGCGTTTGCATTGATAAAAATGCAAATAAACAAATTAATGGAAATATAAACCACAAAAAACTATTTTTTTCCGTAATAGCTAAAATTAAAACAAATATAGATATTAACGAAAAAATGTAAGCATGAAGGTAAGCAAAAGGTGTGCCGCTCACTGGGTAACAAAGAGTTGCAAAAGATATGCAGTATAAAATTAAATATTTTTTCTCAAATTTAAGTTTTCTTAAAAAAAAATAGAGAGTTAGTGATGCAAAAATATTCATAAAGGAGGCATGGGCTAAATGACTGTTCCAATTATTTCCAAAAAGCAATAAGAATATTGCTTCCATGTAATCGACTACTAAACCAGTAAATATCCAAAAATCTCTAATTGGTAATTTATTATTTAAGATACTATTGCCGGTATCAAGAAATCCAAAAGAATCAATTGGAATTAGACCTATATTTCCACTTATCCAATTTATAATATAAGAATAAATAACAATAATGATTAAAAAAAAAGTTTCTTTATAATCTATTTTTTTTTTTAAAAACATGTTTTGAAAAGAATGTCAGTAATATAAACTTATCATTATTTATTTTAAATTTATATAATTATTAAAATGATTAGAATTTTTAAAAAAGTGCAATTTTCTAAAGAAGAAAATAGAATGAAATCCATCGCAAATACCCAAATTGCGCGAGATTTTTACTTTTCATCAAAATCAACTAATTTAAAATTTTTATTAAATGAGAGATTCGACTGGATGAATAAATTTATTGATGAAGATGATAAAGGAATTGAAGTTGGATCTGGGGCTGGTTTTTCGAAAGAGTTTATTAAGAATAAAAACTTTAAATTAACAGACTTGGGGAATGATTCTCACTTAGACTTTAAAAATATCGATGCTCAGGATACTGGTTTTTCAAAAGAGAGTTTAGATTATGTTATTGCTTCAAACATGATACATCACATTCCTTATCCAATTAAATTTTTTAATGAAATGAATAAAATTTTAAAAAAGGGAGGGAAATTAATAATATTTGAGTCTTATTGTTCAGTTTTTTTTCAAATTGCAACAATGTTAATGAAGCACGAAGGTTTTGATTTTACTTTAAATGTTTGGGACGAGAAGTATCCTAAAAGTGATGTAGAGAATGCCTGGCACGGAAATATTGCTGTACCCCATTTAATTTTTGATAACAAAGAAAAATTCGAGAAGAATTTAGGTCAATATTTTAAAATTGAATATGAAAAACTTACAGAGTGTTTAATTTTTATCAATTCGGGTGGTGTAACTTCTAAAACAAAATGTATCCCTATGAATAACTTTTTTTTAAATTTATTGAGATATATTGACAAAATCCTCATTAAAATTTCTCCGGATATATTTTGTATGGGAAGAAGATTAGTTTTAATAAAAAGATAATTACAAGTGAGGATCAATTTTTTTGGCTGCATCAAATAAGTCTTGAACAGCTTTTATTGAATTTTTAAAGTTGATTTTTTCTTCATCATTTAATTCTATTTCGATAATTTTTTCAACTCCATTGGAGCCTATGACTACAGGCACACCAGCATAGATATTTTTTGCTCCATATTCACCATTAAGATGCACTGCACAAGGTAAATTTTTCTTTAAATCCTTTAAATAACTTTCAGCCATTTCAACGCCTGAGGCTGCAGGAGCATAAAATGCAGATCCTTTTTCTAGATATTTAACTATTTCAGCTCCTCCTTTTTTTGTTCTCTCAACTATCTGATCTAATTTTGATTTTTTTAAAGTTCCATTTTTAAGTAATTCGTTAATATTTTTTCCATCAACTTCTGTAGAGCCTAGCATTGCAACCATGCTGTCTCCATGCCCACCTAGAACAAATGATTTGATTTTTTTAACAGGTACTTTCAACTCTTGTGATAAAAAATAAATAAATCTTGAGGAGTCTAAAATTCCTGCCATGCCTACTACTTTATTTTTTGGTAAACCAGAATATTTTTGGAGTGCCATCACAATAACATCTAAAGGATTTGTAATACAAATAACAAAAGCATTTGGAGANGTCTTTTTAATGCNCTCACCAACTTGTTTTATAATTTTTAAATTAATACCTAATAAATCATCTCTAGTCATTCCAGGCTTTCTAGGAACGCCTGCAGTAATAATTATTACATCAGAGTTCTTTGTATCTTCATAATTGCTGGTACCAATTAAATTTATATTAAAACCATTAATAGGAGAAGATTGTGCAATATCTAAGGCTTTACCTTTAGCGATTCCTTCACTGACATCAAAAAGAACAACATCTCCAAGTTCTTTTAATGCAATTAGATGAGCTAAGGTCCCTCCAATTTGTCCGGCTCCTATCAAAGTTATTTTTTTTCTCATAATGATATTTATTTCATGGTCGGCATTATAAATTCGGGGTCAGATCTTAAACCTGATGGCCATCTCGAAGTAATTGTTTTAAGTTTTGTATAAAACCTTACCCCTTCAGGACCATGCATATGCTGATCACCAAATAAAGATCTTTTCCAACCTCCAAAACTATGAAAAGCCATTGGCACTGGTATTGGAATATTTACACCAATCATACCAATTTTAGCTTTACTAGAAAAGGCTCTTCCTGTGTCACCATCTCTAGTGAAAATACTTGCTCCATTACCAAACTCGTGATCATTAACTAATTTTAATGCTTCTTGAAAATCTTTAGCTCTTACGACTGATAAAACAGGTCCAAATATTTCTTCTTTGTATATTCTCATGTCTTTAGAAACATGATCAAAAAGACATCCTCCAATATAATAACCATTTTCATATCCTTGAATTTTGAAATTTCTCCCATCAACTACTAATTTTGCTCCTTCTTCAACTCCTATATCAACATAGCCTTTTACTTTAGCCAAATGTTCTTTGGTAACAAGCGGGCCCATTTCAGATTGCTTATCCATGCCTGGACCAACTTTTAAGGTTTCAACTTTTTTAGAAAGAGCATTTACTAATTTATCCCCAATNCCACCTACAGCTACTGCAACCGATTGAGCCATACATCTTTCTCCTGCAGAACCATATGCTGCACCCATTAAACCATTAACTGCTTGATCTAAATCACAATCTGGCATCACAACGCAATGATTTTTAGCTCCACCTAATGCTTGAACTCTTTTTTCATGCTTTGCACAATTTTCATAAATGTATTTTGCAATCGGTGTTGATCCTACAAAACTCATAGCTACTACATCTGGATTTTGTATTAATGCATCTACAGACTCTTTATCACCATTAATTATATTTAAAACACCGTCAGGTAATCCAGCCTCTTTAAGTAGTTCAGCTAGTTTTATAGAACAAGATGGATCTTTTTCAGAGGGTTTAAGAACAAATGTATTTCCACAAGCAATTGCCATAGGAAACATCCACATCGGGACCATTGCAGGAAAATTGAAAGGTGTGACCCCTGCGCAAACTCCCAATGGTTGTCTCATAGACCAACTATCTACGTTTGAGCCNACGTTCTCTGTGAACTCACCTTTTAACATTTGAGGTATACCGCAAGCATACTCNACTACTTCCANACCTCTTGTAAGTGAACCTTTTGCATCTTCGTAAACTTTTCCATGTTCTGATACTATTATTTTTGTTAACTCATCTGAATTTTTTTCAATTAATTCTTTAAACTTAAACATTATTCTAGCTCGTTGAAGAGGGGATTTGATTGACCAGGTTTCAAATGCTTTTTTTGCATTTGCTACAGCTTCATTAACATCTTTTTTTATTGCTAATTTTACTTGAGCGATTTGCTCTCCAGTAGCAGGATTAAAAACCTTCCCATTTCTTTTTGATTCACCTGCAAAACTTTTTCCACCAACGAAATGCTGAATTGTTTTCATGATGTAATTGAATAAATAAGCTTTTAGCTTGTTGCAAGCATTTTTTTAATAGATCCTATTGCTTTTGCTGGATTAAGCCCTTTGGGACAAGAATTTGTGCAATTCATTATAGTATGACATCTATATAATTTTAATTCATCAGCTACTTTTTTTAGCCTCTCTTCTCTATCTCCATCTCTACTGTCATTAATCCATCGATATGCTTGTAATAAAACTGCTGGGCCTAGATACTTATCTCCATTCCACCAGTAGCTTGGGCAAGATGTAGAACAACAAGCACATAAAATACATTCGTAATAACCATCGAGCTTCTCTCTTTCTTTCTGGGACTGTTTTAACTCTGTTTTTTCTGTACCAGTTTGATCTACTTTAAGCCAAGGTTGAATAGACTCATATTGCTTGTACAAAGTAGTTAGATCGCCTATTAAATCTTTCACAACCTTTAAATGGGGCAATGGATAAATGTTTAAATCTCCAGTTATATCTGTGTGAGATTTAATGCATGCTAACCCATTCACTCCATCAATGTTCATAGCGCACGATCCGCAAACACCATGCGCGCAGGATCTTCTAAAAGTTAAGGAGGGATCTATTTCATTTTTAATTTTAAATAAAATATCTAAAACTTTTGGTCCACAACTATCCATATCAACTTCAAAAGTATCAACTCTTGGGTTTTTTCCAGAAGATGGGTCCCACCTATATACATTAATTTTTTTTAAGTTTTTTGAGTTTGTTTTATCTTTATAATACTTGCCTACTTCTATTTTAGAATTTTGCGGTAGGCTGAATTGAGCCATTCTTAGTAAACTCTTTCCTTAGGAGGGAAATATTGAACATCGTTAGTTAAAGTTCTAGAATGGACATCCCTATATTTTATTTCAACATTTTTACC
>FUFK010048742.1_pt1 | contig 14242 bp, 13 predicted proteins | sample 1021851 | NCBI WGS metagenome assembly FUFK01 (sample SAMEA51879418, study PRJEB19060) | metagenome | reverse complement strand
TAGATTTTTTTAATGTCTTGTTAGTTTCTGCTCTTGCTCCAACACACCATCCTTCGAAAATAATTACATCTGGTCTTTTATTAATTTTATTCCATTTGTTTCTAGGAAATCTATCATCAATTGCCTTATTAAATTTTGGCAATTTCATATTTTTAAATTTTTTTGCTTTAGATTTTTTAAAAAAATCCAACATCATATTGATATCATGAGTTCCAGGAACACCTCTAGTCAATAACATTGGGTGTACTTTTTTTGATAAAGCTTTTCTTTCTTTTCTAGTTTTATAAAAGTCATCAATCGAAATTTTAAATACTTTTAACTTAAAATATTTTTCTAATATTATTTTTATTATTGAGCTTATTGTTGTTTTGCCTGTTCCTTGACCGCCGGCTAATCCAACAAAGTAAGGTTTTTTGTAATCTGATTTTTTTGCAATCCAAAAACATATTGGGATTAAAAAATTCTTAACCATCCTTTCTTTATTACCGAACTTTTCAGTTGANGTTTCTTGTGATTTAATAAANTTAAAACAATCTTTTTTAACTTTCTTAAAACACTCTTCAGATAATTTCATTNAACTTTTATTTTTCTTGATCCATTGGATGGTTAAGACCATCAAATTGAGCTATCTCTTTTATATCCTCAACTTTAACTTCATCGACACAACCTAAATTAAATCCAGTCATAGCTGGTGCACTTCTTGGATTNTGATGAGTATAAATTCCNCATTCAGTACAAAAGTAATGNTTAGCAACTTTNGTATGATANTGATAAAGTTTTAATTTATCTTNTCCNTTAATAATTTTAAAATCCTCATTTTTGACCATACCCATTGTTGCATTTTTTCTTTTGCAAATAGAACAATTACATCTTACTATTTTTGCTAATTCATTAATTGAAGCTTTTATTTCAGCCTCAACAGCTCCACAATGGCAATTTAATTTCATTTTTTTCCTTTCATTTAATTCTAAACTACTCCCTTTTTTATAAGTCTACTCTGTACATTACTTCATTTCTTTTTAACATCGGCAAAGTAAATGGTGAATTATACGAGGCTCTAATCGGAGGGCTTAAAATTGTTATATTGTCTTGTTTAAGTTCTTTATCTAGGATCTCTTTGTTCTTTAAAAAATTTTGATCTGAAGATCTGCCTGAATATTTAATCACAGCATAATATCCACCTTCTATGGTTAAAATTTGTATTTCTGAATTTGAAGGTTTTGGTGCGTTATCTTTACTAAATTTTGATGGCAGATAAAATTGCATTGTCATATTTCCATTTTTAATTTCCTGAGTTACTGGAACTGTCATTTTTATTTCTTCCTTTTCCTCATTGTTTCCTGAAATATAGTTAAATAATTTCCTGAAACCATTGCCTTCTATAGAATTCGTTTCTATAACTAACCGATCAGAATATTTTCTAATTTCATAATTTTTATTTTCTTTTACTACCTCATAATTTGCTTCTTCGTATGCCATAGCTTGAGAACTTAAAGTTAATATTGAAATTAAAATTACTAAAATTCTTTTCATTTGATATTTAATTAAACTATCTCTGGTTGAAGTTATCCACAAGCATACAAAATGTGGTTTTGATGTTCACGTTTTGATTCACTTTTGATTCAATTACGGACTCAAAATACAACCTCTTGCGTGTATTGTATAAATGGGCTATAAATTAGAACAAAACAAGAACATGAAACTAACTATTCCCTTATTATCTACATAAAGCTGGTGCTGGTTTNCCNTCACCTGCAACTGATTATATCGAAGAAGATATCGATCTAAACATGCATTTAATCAGAAACGTTCCAGCAACTTTCATCATCAGAGTGCAGGGAAAATCCATGGTAGATGTTGGAATTAATGATGGAGACTTGTTAGTTGTCGATAAAAGTTTAAAACCAAAAAACTTTTCAACAGTTATTGCAAATGTTCATGATGAACTTGTGGTTAAAACTTTAGTTCAAGAAAGAGACAAAAAATTTCTAACATCTGGATCTAAAGATTTTTCTAATAGAATTTTAATTAATGAAGAAGAAGATGTTTTTATTTGGGGAGTTGTAACTTATGTCATCCATTCAACGTACTAGAAAACTAGCCTTAGTTGATTGTAATTCTTTCTATGTTTCTTGTGAAAGGTTATTCAACCCAAGAATAAGAAAAAAACCTGTTGTAGTTTTATCTAATAATGATGGCTGTATCATCTCAAGATCTAATGAAGCAAAAGCTTTAGGAATTAAAATGGGTGAACCTTATTTTAAAGCAAAAGATATTATTGTTAAAAATAAAGTTGAAGTTTTTTCATCAAATTATTCTTTGTATGGAGATTTATCTAGAAGAGTAATGAGAACTCTGAAAAGGTTTAATACTGAAATAGAAGTATATTCAATTGATGAGGCATTTATAGATTTATCTAATTTCCCTGATTCAGAGGTCGAAAAAGTTGGAAAAGAAATTAGAGAAACAGTTTTACAATGGACTGGTATTCCAACTAGTATTGGTATCGCTAAAACTAAAACTTTAAGTAAAGTTGCAAATCATATTGCAAAGAAAAAACAATCAGGAGTAACAAGCTTAATTGGAATAGAAAATTTAGATCCTATTTTAGAAAAAGTTGAAATTAACGATGTGTGGGGGGTTGGTAGACAGCTTACAAAATTTTATCAAAAGAATGGAATTTATAATGCAAAGCAACTGAAGAATAAATCTAATACGTGGATCAAAAAATGTTCAAATGTTTTAAGTTCGAGGACTGCAATGGAGCTTAGAGGAGTACCATGTATTGGTTTAGAGACAACACAAACAAAAAGAAAGAGCTGTGTAGTTTCAAGATCATTTGGAAAAAGAATTGAAAAATTTCAAGAATTAAAAGAGGCAGTTGCAAATTATTGTTTGAATGCATCTGAAAAAATTAGATCAGAGTCTTTAGTTGCAAAAGCAATTACAGTTTTTGTCAGAACGAGTCCTTTTCAAAGAGACTATGGTTATTATTCAAATGCAAAAACAATTGATTTTCCAATAGCAACAAATAATAGTATTGAAACTGTTAAAACTGCAGTCTCAATTTTAGAAAGTATTTTCAAAAATGGATATCGGTATCAGAAAGCAGGTGTCATGCTTACAGGACTACGTAATGATGATGGAAGAAAAAATTTATTTTCATCAGAAAAAGATGAAAAGATAAAAAGTTTAATGCGATCAATTGATAATACTAATTATAGATATGGCAGATCCACATTAAGTCTTGCGAGTGCAGGTGTTCATAAAAAATGGAACATGAGAAGACAATACTCTTCNAAAATAGATACAGCAGATTTTTATTGTCTACCGACAATTAGAGCTATTTAGTAAAATGACAATTNGGTTCTACAACTGTCCAAGATGAAGTACCAAAGTTNCTTTTTAAAATATTTTCAAAATTAAGAACTATTTTTCTTTGATAATTATTAAGGTTACTTTGATTAGTAGACCATTGTTTTAATCTTTGAACATTCTCATGATCTGGAAATCGAGTTACATAAGCATAAAGCCATCCCCAATTACTACTTGATCTACTATCTAGATCTTGAACTTTATAATTCTTAGCAGGTCCCGGTGATTTCATTTCTTTAGCATATTTAAATACAATTTCATTATTCTCAGTGAAATCTATGAAAAACTTAACAAGGTTGTGATAATTCTTTCCTCTGTATTCATAGTTCCAAATATCATATCCCTGATTTTCAGCGATAATTGCTATAACTGCTAAGGCATTCATGGCTCTTCCTTGATAAAACATTGCTCTACCACCACGCCTTGTTTCAATAGGTAAGCTTCCATCTCCTCTTTGATACTTAATTGCTGCTTCATAATTTTTAAAAGCTTTACGAAACTGGATATTATCATTTAACAAAATTCCTAATTCCATATGCGCTATAGCTGAGGAAAGTGCGTGGTTATGGGCTCTCTTTGGAACACCTATTGCTTGGGTGCCTTGTTTATATGTCATGCCATACATTAAATGCTTATTTTTTTTAACAATTCTCTCAAACCAATCTTTTATAATTTTATCCTCTTCATCTGGAACTTTGATAATTTGCTTTGCAAAGGAATAGGCTGCCATCATTGGAGAAGCCACCCAAAGATTAACTGTTAAAGTATCATTCCAATGTCTGCCTTCATGGTTAGATGGTCCTGTTCTTTTTGCAGCATCAGCTTTTGCCCAATTTAAAATTACTCTTTTTACATTCTCACAAGCTTCAATATCTCCTCCACCACAAGGACGTTTAAAATTTTCAAACTTATTTAAAGCATACATAAATCTATTATCCAGACCGTATCCTGATGGAGCTTCAACTTTTGTTACTGGTAAAACAGGATTGGTAGTTTGGTTTACATACATATTATTTATGCATTTATCCAGTTTTTCTCGAATTGGAAAAATAATTTCTGGCTTAGTNATTATTGCTTTTTTTTTTATTTCTTTAAAATCACTCTTTGAAGTGTTGGTAATTATAAAAGATAATAAAATTAAAAAAGTAATTTTTTTAAGTATCATCCAGTATTTTTCATGGCTGCAGAAATACCTGCAATAGAGGTCAGCAAAGCATCCTCTAAATATTTTCTATTTTTTTTATCTTTTTTCTTTTTTAATTTGTAAATAACTATTGGCTGAATAATATTTAAAACCTCAGAGTAAATATTTCTTGCTAATACCTTAGATCTAAATTCCTTCCTTATCTTCAAAATTTCTTTAGGGGTAATTTTTTTATTTAATTCCTTTATTGTATCAAATTGAAATCTTAGTTTTTGTCCAACTCTTTGAAGTTTTTTGTCAGCAAGAAACTCCTCATAAATTTTTGAAATTTCTGGATCAGCTTTAGAAATTACCATATCAAGCATATCAAGCATTGAATTAAAAAANGGCCAATTTTTTTCCATATCATATAAAGTTTTTCTAAACTGTTTGATATAAGAGTATCTTAATGCTTCTGCACTTCCTAACCAGGCTGGAAGCATTAATCTGATCTGTGTCCACGCAAACACCCACGGTATTGCTCTTAAACTTTTTATATTATCAACATTTTTTCTTTTTGATGGTCTTGAACCAATAGATAATTTACCAAGTGCTTTATGAGGAGTGACAGTCCTAAAATACTGAATAAAATCTGAACTTTGATTTATATTTTTTCTATAAGAATTTTTAGAAATTTCAGNCATTTTTTCAATTAGATCTCTCCAATTTTTTTTAGGAATTGGCGGAGGATTTAATGTGGCCTCTGTAACAGCGCCCATGTAACTACATAAATTATAATTAGCTAAAGGCTCATAGCCATACTTTTGTTGAATTACTTCGCCTTGATCAGTAATTCTTATATTGCCGTTAACTGAGTTAGGAGGTTGTGATCTTAAAGTGGCCTGTATCGGACCTCCTCCTCTACCTGCTGATCCGCCTCTGCCGTGAAAAAAAGTTATTTTAATCTTAAATTTTTTTGCCAATTTTATTATTTCTTCTTGTGCTTTATATTGATGCCAACTAGCACATATTTTTCCAGCATCCTTACTTGAATCTGAATATCCAATCATAACCTCTTGCTCATGATTGATTAGTTTTCTGTACCATTTTTGAGAGAACAAAGTTTCCATGATAGATTTCGCATTAACAAGATCATCTAAAGTTTCAAATAAAGGAACTACTCTTAATTTGTTTTTTATATTTGCCTCTTTTTGTAAGAAAGATACTGATAAAATATCTGAAGCAGATGTAGTCATTGATATTACATATGCACCTAAGCATTCTGATGGCTCTTTTGATAAAGTATTAAAAGTGGNCCAAACNTCCTTATTTTCTTTATTNNTAAAGTGAAAATTTCCAATTNTATTNGATTTAGAAGTTATAAATTTCTTTAAAAATNTTATTTTTTCTTTCTCAGAAAAATTTNAATAATTTTTTTTATACTTCGTATTAACAAACTCAGATATCAATNGTTTATGNCTTGCAGACTCTTGTCTGATATCTAATCTAGCTAAATTAATCCCAAAACATTTTGCTCGNCTCATTAAATCTAACAAATCACCACTAGCAATATTCTCATTTTGATTTTGCTCTAAAGACTCTCTTACAACTCTTAAAGGTTTGAGAATTTCCTCTCGAGAACTTAATAATTTTTTTTGATCTAATGGCTTATTATGCACCAGATGCTGTTCAATAGATCTATGGGTAATTCTCATTTTGTCTCTCAAAGGTCTTAAAAAGACTCTATAAGGCTCGAATGATTGACCAACTNTACTTAAGATTTTTTTTGAAGCCTTTTCCATAGAATANGATCTTATTATTTTAGTGAGAGCTTTTTCATATAATTTAGCTGCTTCCCATCTAGAAAGTAGAATTACTTTTCTTGTGACTTCTGAAGTAACATTAGGATTACCATCTCGATCACCACCCATCCATGAACCAAATACAATAGGATTAAAGTTTTTTGGTAAATTTTTACCCATATTTTTTACAAATATAGAGTTTAATTTTCTATAAACTTTTGGAACAGTATCCCATAGACTATCTTCAATAATAGCCAATCCCCATCTAGCCTCATCAAATGGTGATGGTTTAAATCTTTTAAGATCATCCGTATTCCAAATAATAGTCAACTCATCGTAAAGATTTTTATCGAGAACTTTTAATTTTGATGGGAAATTTTTAAACAATTCTCGCTCCTCAAGTATCTCTATAATTTTGTGATATTTTTGAATTAAAGTTCTTCTTTTTACTTCTGTCGGATGAGCTGTTAAAACAATACCTATATTAAGATTTTTTGCTAAATCATAAATTTTATTATCTGAAATATTTTTTTTTTTGAACAAGTCCTCAAATATTTCCTCTATAAATAAATTTTTTTTACCTAATTTTTTTTTATTATTTTCATTTTCATTTATACTTCTAGAGGCATCAACTAACTCAGCTAAATTCATAAAATTCATAAAATGTGAAAATGCTCGAGTTAATTTAAAAGTATTTTTGGGATCAAGCTTTTTTATAGCATTAATTACATTGGTATTTGATTTTTTAGAATTTGGATTTGCTTTATTTGCTTTTGATAATTTTCTGACTTTTTCAACTAAATCAAAAAACTTTTGTCCTTCTTGTGTTCTTATAACTTGCCCTAATATATTTCCTAAATATCTGACATCTTCTCTTAAAAGTTTTGTAGGGATTCTCTCATAATAAAGATCTTTTTTTTTCATTTAATTTTCTCAATATCATTTATTTGGCTTAGACAGTTTTTAAATTCTTCCATGTTTTCTCTTAATGCTAGATTTGAGATTGAATAAACAGCTATTAATAAAAAGATTAAAGGTATTGCAGTAATTATAGATGCATTACTTTTTATCATTAAGATATAGATAATTATGAATAAAGCAGATCGAATTAAAAAAGTTTTTCTAAACACACTAATAATTGAGAGTGAATGTTTGATTAAATTAATAAAACTCATTTTTGACGGTCCAAAATATCTGTTACCCCTTATAGAAGGAATGGGTATTAGATTATTTTCAATTTTTTTTAATGAGCCTGAAAAACTATTCCATGTAGCTTTTTCATTAATCATTTTCTCAACAATTGATTTTGGTAAACAAGTATAATTTCCAAACTTAATTGACTTACTTGTAAATACTAAAGTAAGAAATTTATGAAATTGATAACAAATCTTAAATATCATTTTTTCTGATCTTTTAACTCTTTCCCCTACAATAGGTTTATCTTGTGATTTTTTGATTTGTTCTAAAAAAAATTCAATCTCCTCAGGTCTATCCTCACCATCGCCATCCATCGGGATCACATAATCAAAATTATCTTTTTCAAAGATATATCTCAAACCAGTTGCTATGCATCTTGCATGTCCTTGGTTTTTTTTCATATTAAAAATTTTAATAGAAGTTATGTTTTCTAGATTTTTTTCAAAGTCTGGACGATCATGATTTGAGTAATCATTAATTATGTAAACTGAAATTTCAAATTCTTGGTTTAACGATAAATTATTTATTTCATCAACAAGTTTGTAAACTGATTGCCAGTCATTATATACTGGGGTTAAAATTATTATTTTCATAATATAATTTTATTTTAGTATCTTCCCAAACAAACATCCTCAATACAAATAAATTGTGAGGCATTTTTCAAAATTTCATCATTTGTAGATCCCTCCCAAACAGGTCGTGATTTTAAATGATATGATAAGTTTCCAGCTTTCCATTCATCTCCAGTTACGAATTGAATATCTTCATTAAAATCCTTACTCCAAATTAATTGAGCTTTTAGTGCAATCTCTTTTCCAGGATAGTCAGTTCTTTTATCTGTTTGAGAAATTGATACATAAGAATAAATAATTGGTGATAAAAAGAATAGAAACAAAAAACCCAATAAAAAAGAATTCGTTCTTTTTATATTTATTTGAGATTTCAAAACATAAATAAACAAAACCCCAAAATATAAATAAAAAGGGGTCATCCACATTGTTCTAATTTTAGAACCCATTATCGCTGATGTAATCAAAATTAAGAAAATTGGTAATAAGTTTATGACTAACAAAAAAAGTAATTTTTTATCATTCATATTAAGCTTAAATTTAATTTTTTTGACTAATAACCAAATCAAAAAGAAAAATGGGAGAAGTATTCCTAGTTGTTTGAGTAAAAAAAATATTGGTTGTTCAAAATGATTTATTAAGCTTGGTTCTAAGCCAGTTCTTTTTAAGCCATAAAAAATTGTAATAAAATCATTCGCATATAGCCATACAAGATGAGGAACTAATAAAACTATAAACACCTCTAAAGTAACAAAATATTTGAAATCAAATTTTCTATCTTTTTTAATAAATATTAAATATGCAAAAAGTAAAAAAATTGATGCTAATAGATAAACAAATAAGTACTTTGATAAAAACCCTATTGCTCCAAACAAACCAACACAAAAACAATCAGATAACTTTATCTCTTTAGAAGAATAAATTTTCCATGAAAAATAAACTACTAAAGACCAAAATGGAAGCTGACATACATTTACGTTAAACTCAGGTGTTGTAAAATTATAGAAATATATAGCTTCTAAAATTAAAACAGAGAAAAGACTCAGTAATTTGTTTTGTAAAATTTCACTTGCAAATTTAAAAACAAAATAGAAAGAAATCACCACAAATAATGAGCTTAAAAAATAGTATGCCCAATCTTGTGCACCAAAAATCTGAAAAAAAACTTCTGGAAAAAATGCACTACCAGGCGGATGTTTATTAAAACCCCAGTCTAAATTGCTGCCCCATGCTAATGCTTCGATTACATCTAAGGGCAAATTTTTATTAGTTATTGTTGGAACAACTGTCCAAATTAATAAATGTGATAGAGCAAAAATAAAAAATATATTATTTATATTTCTATTTGAACTGATCATAACTTAATAATTACAATAATTAACGTTGCTTGACACGCATATTTTGCTGAATATACTCCCTCGAATTCAATTTGAAAATATGGCTAAAACCAGCAAAGTAAAAAAAAAAATTGTAAAAGCAAAGAGTAAAACTGCCAGTAAATCAAAAGTTAAGTCAGCAGTTAAATCTACAGTAGCTAAAACTAAAGACACGATTAAAGGTCCAATTAAAATTTCTAAAACTTATATTCCAAAAGATACTGAAAAATATATGTGTGAAAAACACAAAGTATTTTTTAGAATGAAGCTTCAAGAGTGGAGAAAAGATTTGGTAAGAGCAAACAACGAGGCTCTTTATAACGGTAGTATGGACGATAATAGCATTTCGGCAGATATTGTAGATCAGGCAAGTTCATACACTGATAAAAATGTTGAGATGAAAGCTATTAACAGGCAAATTAAACTAATTTCAGAAATAGATAAAGCGCTAGCAAGAATTAGAGAAGATACTTANGGATACTGTTTAGATACAGCAGAACCAATTGGTTTAAAAAGGCTTATGGCAAGACCGGTCGCAAAGTATACAATTGCTGCTCAAGAAAAACATGAGAAAGATGAAAAAGTACACGCAGATGACTAAAAGAAAGAAAAAAACTAAAAAAGTTCATAATCCNGTAACTTATTATTTTACTAAAAAGTANATATATTATTATTATGGTTTGTTTTGGATAATTTTNTTANTTATTGTATTTAGTTAATGGATACAAAAATANTTTTNATAATTATNATTGTNCTNGCNATNGAGNTTTCAGGTCATGGNATTTTTGCNTCTTTATTTAGATTNCTTAGCTCAATGAACTAATATGGTTTNGGTGGAACNTCATTTTCATCCATAAAAGCAAATCCCTTTTTAACACCATCTCTTTTTGAAATTTCCTCGTACCATCTGGTAAGATTTTTATAATTTTTAAGGCCAATGTCATGCCATTCGTGTCTTGCTATCCAAGGGAATGTCCCAATATCTGCAATTGTGTAATTATCACCTGATAAATATTTTGATTTAGATAATCTCTCGTCCAATTCCTTGTATATTCGTTTAGAAATTTTAAAATATCTCTCCTCACCAAATTTACTTTTTCCAGGATTATAATGATGGAATTGATGGTGTTGACCTAACATTGGACCAACATAACCCATTTGAGCCATCAACCACTGATTAATTTCTAATCTTTCTTCAGAATTATAAAATTTTCCACTTAGCTCAGCTAAATAAATCAAGATTGCTCCAGACTCAAAGATCGTTTTTTTGTTTTTATGATCAATAATTACTGGAATTTTNCTTAAAGGACTTATTTTNTTGAACTCATCTTTAAATTGTTCACCATTATTAATATCNACTTTGATTACTTTGTAATCAAATCCAATTTCCTCAAGCATAATACTAATTTTTTTGCCATTAGGAGTATTAGCTGAGTAAAGATCTATCACTCTTTTTTTCCAAGTCTTTTCAATAAGTTTGTTGAGGTTGTTGTGAATTCAAATCTATATTTTTCATCAGGTCTTGCTAATTTGAAACATGCTCTTGCTGCTAAAGCTCCTTCATGGAAACCTGACAAGATTAGTTTTAATTTACCAGGATAATTACAGATATCACCCACTGCATAAATACCTTTTTGATTAGTTTCAAATTTTTCAGTATCTACCTCTATAGTTTTTTTATTCAGATTAAGGCCCCAATTAGCAATTGGTCCTAGTTGCATAATAAGACCAAAAAAACCTAAAACATATTCAGTCTTTAAGTTTTTTATTTCATCATTATCATGTTTGATATCAATGCTTTCTAGTGTTTGTTCTCCATGAACATTTGCCATTTGATATTTAGTAAAAAGATTAATTTTACCGTCTTTTACTAATGCGTGCATTTTATCAACAGTTGCTTGTGCGCCTCTAAATTCATCTCGTCTGTGTATCAAATTAACATGAGACTCTTTTGATAACTCAATAGCCCAATCTAATGCGCTATCTCCACCTCCAAAAATTGAAACTGTTTTTCCATTGAAAATATTTTTATCTTTTACCGAATAAAACAATGATTTATTTTCAAATTTTTCACACTCTTTTGGTGAAAATTTTCGGGGCTCAAATGAACCAACGCCACCTGCAATAATTACATTTGGTGTCAAAAAAGAATTACCTCCACTAGTTTTTACTAACCAATTATTTTCCTCTTTTTTTACTTCTTCAACTCTTTCACTTAAATGAAATTTGATATCAAAAGGTTTTAATTGATTTAATAAATTATTAGTAAGTTCTTCTCCTGTACATTCGGGTACAGCGGGTATATCGTAAATTGGCTTATCAGGATAAAGTTCGATGCATTGACCTCCAATTTTATCTAAATTATCAACTATCTCACAATCTAATCCGATTAATTTTAATTGATGAGCAGTAAAAAGTCCTGTTGGACCTGCTCCAATAATTAATGCATCAGTTTTTTTCATTTAAGCTTGTTTGGATGGTATGTTTACTTCAAGTCCATCTAATTCATCTGAAACAATTATTTGACAACTTAGCCTACTATTTGTTTTTGGTTCAAATGCCATATCTAACATATCATCTTCTCCATCTTCTTTTTTTGGAATTTTATTAAACCAATCATCTTTGACATAAACATGGCAGGTTGCACACGCCATCCCTCCACCACAATCTGCATCTATACCAGGAATATCATTTTGAACAGCTCCCTCCATAACAGTAAGACCATTTTGCACCTCAACTGTATGAGTTTGATTATCAGAAGTTATGTATGTTATTTTTGCCATTNAATTGAATATAGGGATCAAAAAAAATAGGGCAAGTATGTAAAAACATACTCGCCCTAAAATTATTTTAATTACTTAGTAATTATCTTGCTCTTGAGCCAGCTCCTGAACTCATTGCAGCAGCCCAGATTACTAGACCGAATGCAATTTTGTTAATGAAGTCAGCTAAGTTGTAAACAACGTTTAGTGAGTTAGCATCTACACCACCTGTTAGGTAACCAAATACATAACCTAATGGATAAATAGCCCAACCTACAGTTACAATCATTCTCATTGCACCGAACGCAGTTACAAGAGCTTTGTTACCGCTTTTAGCAGCAGCTCTTCCAGCTTCACCAGAGAATATTTCATATAGAATGTAAATCCATCCAGCCATACCGATTACAAAACCAAGTGTAGCATTGATGTATCCAGCTTCTCCTAAGTATCCTCCGATTAACATTACTAATGAACCGATTAACAATCTCCAGAACATTCCAGAATTTGCTTTTCTTACTGCTACTAGAATTAAGTAGAATTCTACCATCTGTAATGGCACAGTAATTAACCAGTCAATATATCTGTATACTGTTGGTGAGTCACCTGTAGCAACCCATACTTCTCTCATGTACATGTAGTGAATGAAAGCAATACCAGTTACAAGACCTGCAACAGTTACTGATGTTTTCCACGCAGGGTTAACAGTACCTCTCTCCATGAAGAAGAAAGCTGTAGCCGCTAACATACCCATTGAAATTATCCAAAAAGATATTCCAACAAAGTCATCCTGAGCTAACATCGTTGCGTCTGCTGCATTAGCAACACCTGCATAACCCACTAGGGCTAACGCTGCTAGAGCAAACAGTTTAAGTTTTTTCATAAAAAACTCCCTCTTTAGTTAGTTTTTACTTTAGTTTATATAAACTAAGCTTAGGCTTCCCTAAGCAAAAGTTGTGGTTAAATACCAAATAAAATCACTTAATAGAAGACATAATTGTCATTAATTTACATTGATTTTACTCGTTTTTTAAAATTAAATACAATTTGTGATTTAAAAACCACAATAAATTAACTAACGAATCAACTTTAATTATGTCAGATAAATTCAAGGAAATTTATAGAAAATCAATTGAAGATCCAGAGAATTTCTGGANAGAGGCATCTGACGATATATTTTGGTTTAAAAAACCCACAAAAATTTTAAACAAGTCAAACCCCCCTTTCTACAAATGGTTTGAAGACGGGGTTACAAACACTTGCTACAATGCATTAGATATTCACATTGATAAAGGTCAAGGCAAAAAAACTGCACTAATTTACGATAGTCCCATTACAGGTAACAAAAGTAAGCTTACATATGAAGAATTAAGATCAAAAGTTTCTAAATTTGCAGGAGCACTAACAAGTCAAGGCGTTAGTAAGGGTGATAGAGTTATAATTTATATGCCAATGATCCCTGAAGCAGTGATTGCAATGCTTGCTTGTGGACGAATTGGAGCGATTCACTCTGTTGTTTTTGGTGGATTTGCATCAAATGAGCTTGCAAGCAGAATAGATGACAGCAAAGCTAAAATTCTAGTCACAGCATCATGTGGTTTTGAGCCAGGTAGAACGGTTGAATACAAGCCATTAGTAGATGAAGCGGTCAAACTAGCAAATCATAAAATAAGTAAGATGATTTTATTTCAAAGAAAAGGTCATGAGGCTAAGTTAAATGCACCAAATGAAATCAGTTGGGATGAAGCATTAGCCGATGCAAAAGATACGGATTGTGTTGAAATGAATTCTAATGAGTTTGCCTATATACTTTACACCTCAGGTACAACAGGAACTCCTAAGGGTATTGTAAGAGACATTGGAGGTCACATAGTGGCTCTGAAATGGACAATGAAAAATATCTATAACATTGATGAAGGAGATATCTGGTGGTCAGCTAGTGATATTGGTTGGATCGTAGGTCATTCTTACATAGTCTATGCCCCATTATTTAAAGGGTGCACAACTGTGTTGTTTGAAGGTAAACCTGTGGGTACACCTG
>FUFK010038162.1_pt1 | contig 14244 bp, 12 predicted proteins | sample 1021851 | NCBI WGS metagenome assembly FUFK01 (sample SAMEA51879418, study PRJEB19060) | metagenome | reverse complement strand
CGCCTCGCCGCCCGGGCGAACCGGGGCGAAGCCGACGCCACAGTTCCCCATCACTGCCGTGGTGACGCCGTGGTCGATCGACGGACGCATCACAGGATCCCAGGTGGCCTGGCCGTCGTAGTGGGTGTGCACGTCGACCCAACCGGGGGTGACGAGCGCCCCGTCGGCCTCAATCTCGCGGGTTCCGGCCTGGTCGACCTGACCGACGGCAACGACTTGGTCACCGTCGATCGCCACGTCGGCGGTGACCGGCGCTGCACCGGTGCCGTCGACGACCTTCCCACCACGAATCACGAGGTCATGCATGCCGACATTGTCGCACCTGCGCATCCGCAAGCGACAATGGCAGGGTGCTTCTAGTCTTCGACGGCGACTGCGGCTTCTGCACCACCTGCGCTGGCTGGATCGAACGCCGCTTGCCCGACGACGTTCGCGTCGCTCCCTGGCAGATCCTGAACCTCGAGCAGTACGGCCTCACCGAGAAAGACGTCACCACAGCGTCGTACTGGGTCGATGCCGAGGGCACGGCTTGGCGCGGTCATCTAGGCATCGGCAAGTCGCTGATTGCTGCCGGGGGGATCTGGACGCTTCCCGGGCACCTGATACTGCGACCACCTATCAGCTGGCTTGCGAGACCGATCTATGGTTGGGTCGCCCGGAATCGTCACCGGATGCCGGGCGCCTCCGAAGCCTGCCGAATCGACCTCAGCGACGCTGCAGATGGAGCAGGAGCGCCGTCTCCGGATTGAGTATCGGCATCGGCAAACCCGCCACGGCGAGCTGTCGTCCGGAGATCTCGACACCTTCGAGCCAGGCGGGCTGCTGCTTGGCCAGACCCAGGCGGCGTTCGTCGAGCGCCAGCTGTTCGAGCCAGTACGTGCCATCGAGGTCGAGCCCGGGGATGCGGATCGGGCCGATGGGCAGCCCTCGTGAGGTTGCGATCTGGCTCACTGACACGATCGCCTCGCCCTGGTCAGGGGCGACGACCACAAACGCCGAGACCGCTTCATCCTCAACGTCGATGCGCACCGTACGTCCGCCGTGCAACAGGGCGCGGTGGGCCTTGTGCATCGACACGATCCGTTCGACTGCGGCGAGTTCGTCGTCGGTCGCGGCGAGCAGGTTCCATTCGATCCCGAGATGGCCAAACATCGCGGTAGCGCCCCGAAACGCGACGGTGTGGGTGCGGCCGGTCGTATGGGCCCGATTGGGGCCGATGTGGGCGCCCATGAGCTCGGGTGGGATCAGGTAGGACGCGCCTCGCTGGATACGGATTCGGTCAAGGGCATCGTTGCAGTCGCTGGTCCACACGCGGTCGGTGCGGGCGAGGATGCCGAGGTCGATGCGGCCACCGCCCGAGGAGCAACTCTCGATCTCGATGTCGGGGTGTGTGCGCTTGATCTCGTCGATCAGCCGGTAGACGGCGCGGGTCTGGGCCCGACCGGCGGCGCGGCCGGTGCTGTCGGTGGGTGCGACGAGATCGCGGTTCATGTCCCACTTGAGATACGAGATGTCGTGGTCGTCGAGCAGTGAGCACAGCGACTGGCGGATGTGCTCGTACGCGCCCGGGTTGGTGAGGTCGAGGACCAACTGATGACGGGCCCGCACCGGATCGTGGTGAGGATCGACCAGTGCCCAATCGGGATGGGCGCGAAAGAGCTCCGAGTCAGGGCTGATCATCTCCGGTTCGACCCACAGGCCGAACTCCATCCCGAGGCCTCGCACATGAGCGATGAGCGGGTCGAGGCCGGCGGGCCACTTCGCCGGATCGACGACCCAGTCGCCGAGCGCCCGCCGGTCGTCATTGCGGCCGAGGAACCAGCCGTCATCGAGCACGAAACGCTCGACACCGACGGCGGCGGCCCGATCGGCAAGGGCGGAGAGGGTGTCGAGGTCGTGAGCGAAGTACACGGCCTCCCAGGTGTTAAGGATGACCGGCCGCTCGGTGGCGACATGGGTCGGGCGCGCTCGGACATATCCGTGGAACGAACCGGAGATCCCGTTGAGCCCCGCAGCCGAATGGGCAAGAAAGACCGGCGCCGAGCGATGCGTCTCGCCAGTGTCGAGCACGACTTCGCCGGCGCCGAAGATTTCACCGGCCTGCAAGATACGGCGACCGTCGGGCAGTCGATCGGCCCGGACCTGGCCGTCGCCGCTCCATCCGAGGTGGATGGCGGTCACCGAGCCGGATTGCTCGGAAAAGCCGGCCGTGCCGGCCATCAGCATCGGGAAACGGGTGGCCGAGGTTCGCCCCGACCGGTTCTCCACCACGAACGTGCCCCACTCCCATGCGTGACGTGTCGGGTGAAACTCGTCGGACCAGCGGCCACCGAACTACAGGACTTCGCTCGCCTGGGGCACGGGAACGCTCACGAGGACTTCGTCGACCGTGAGCGGTGCACCGTCGTTGCGGAGTTCGACGACGAGTTCGAGCACTCCAGCGTCGTGCAGCGTGGCCAGGATCGTGACCGACACCTGCGTCGCCGGGTCGCAGGTGACGGCGCGAAGTGACGAACCGTCGGACGTGACCGTCGCAGGATCAAGACGGGGAAAGACGACGGTGCCGTCCCGGTGCAGGCGGAGCCCCGGCTTGCCCATCCACCCCGCCGCCGCCTCTGCGAGGACGGAAATCGGGGCGAGACGGTCGATGCCGCCCTCGGGGATCGGTGCCGAGAAGGAGGCCGGATCGACACGACCGATCGGCGACCCGAGGTGCACGACCTCAAGGCTTCCGCTGGTGTCGTCGACGATGAACTCAAGTCGAGCGCTCGTCAGGGCGTGCAACATGGTCAGCCCTCGCCGGCAGAGACGAAGGGGCCGGGCACAGCAGCCACGCCACGCGCCAGAGTCGAGAGCGGCCGTTGGGCACGGTTGTGGGCGCACACCGACGACATCTCCGCACGATCCCAGTCGAGACATGCCTCGTCAAGGATTAGGGTCGCGCGGTGGCCACTGTCGACGTTGCCGTCTCGATGCACGCCGACCGCCTCGGCACAACGCCGACGCTCGCCGGTGTCGCGCCTGGTCGGGTCAACCTCATCGGCGAACACACCGACTACAACGACGGCTTCGTCTTCCCGATGGCGATCCCCTTTGGTACCGCCGTGGCCGTCTCCCCGCGCNCTGANCGACGCGTCGTCGGCCACAGCGCCCGCTTCGGAACGACCGAGTTCGACCTCGACAACGAACTCACCACGACCGACGGATGGGGTCGCTACCTCCACGGCATGGCTCAGATGTTGGCCGACCACGGGGTCGAGGTCGGCGGCTTCGACGCGACCGTCGTNAGCGACATCCCCGGCTCGTCGCTGTCATCATCAGCTGCGCTCGAGATGGCGAGCGGCATGGCGATCACTGCGCTTGGTGGCACCACCATCTCTCCGGTCCAACTCGCCCGCCTCGGGCAACGGGTCGAGCACGAGCTCATCGGCGTTCCCGTGGGAATCATGGACCAGCTCATCTCCGCCGCAGGGGTTCGGGGCTCGGCGACCCTCATCGACTGTCGCTCGCTCGAGCTGCGCCATGCTGCGCTGCCGGACTCCGTTCGTATCGTCGTGCTNGACACCGGCACCCGTCGCGGTCTCGTCGACTCCGAGTATGCGCACCGCCGGGCCGCGTGCGGGCGAGTCGCTGCCGCGCTCGGTGTCGAGGCGCTGCGCGATGCCAGCCTTGCGCAGGTCGCAAGGGTCGACGTTGACCCGATCGACCGGCGGCGGGCCCGGCATGTCGTCTCCGAGAACGAGCGAACCCTCGCAGCGGTCGACGCCGTCGATGCCGGTGATGTCATCTCTCTCGGAGGGTTGATGGACGAGAGTCACGAATCGCTGCATCTCGACTTCGAGGTCACGGGCCCAGCACCGCACGCAGCGGTCGAACTCGCCCGAACGCTCGAGGGATGCCTCGGCGCCCGCATGACCGGTGCCGGGTTTGCAGGCGCGGCGATCGCCCTCGTCGAAACCCCCGCCGTCGAAGCCTTCGTCGAAACGATGACCGAGCGCTTCGAGGCGCCGATCGACCAGCCATCCACCGAGCCGCCCGCATTCCACGTCGTCTGGCCCGTGCAGGGGGCGCACGTGGTACAACCCTCGGCGTGAGCATCACTCTCTCCGAAGCCGAGTCCCGGCGCGTCGTCAGCGGGTACGGCGTGCCCGTATCCCCCTTCGTGACCGGGACCTCCACCGCCGAGGTTCTAGCCGCCGTCGAAACCGACGCCAGTGTGACCTTCCCGGTCGTGGCAAAACTGTGCGGAAGAGCGATCGCCCACAAGACCGAACGCGGCCTCGTTCGACTTCGCATCGCCGACACCGACGCCCTTGCGGCAGCGTGCGACGAACTCCTCGGCAAGGCCGTTCCTGAGGACGGCGAGGTCGAGATCCTCGTCTCCACGATGGTCGACGGCAACCGCGAGCTGATCGCCGGCCTCAACGACGACCCCCAATTCGGCATGACCGTCATGGTCGGCATCGGCGGAATCCTCGCCGAGGCGATCCGCGACGTCAGCTTCCGGCTCGCCCCGATCACCGAAGTCGACGCAGCGGAGATGCTCGACGATCTCGACACCCAGCGTTTGTTCGCCGAATTCCGCGGGGAGCCGGAGGCCGACCGGGCCGCCATCGTCGAGGCTCTCGTCGCCCTGGCCCGCGTCGGCGCCGAAGAGCCAGGACTCCGCTCGGCCGACCTCAACCCCCTGATCCTCGTCGACGGGAAACCGATCGCCGTCGACGCCCTGCTGGAGATCGAGGAGGACGACGATGCCTGATCTCGGTGCGCTCTTCGACCCGAAGGGCATCATCATCACCGGCGTGTCGAACCACCCCGGCAAGTTCGGGTTCGTCACCCTGCACAACCTCCTTGCCAGCGGGTACGGGGGCGCCGTCTACCCGGTCAGCCGGGAGCCGGGCGAGGTCCTCGGGCACAACGTGCTCGGTTCGATCGACGACGTACCCGACGGCGCCGCCGACATGCTCTTCATCTGCACGCCACCAGCGATCAACGAAGGACTTCTCCGGCAGGCCGCGGCAAAGGGCGTGACCGCAGCGTTTTGTGCCGCCGGCGGCTACCGAGAGGCCGGTCCTGAGGGCGTCGAGATGGAGCAACGCCTCGTCGCCCTCTGCGACGAACTCGGGATCGCGCTGGCGGGCCCGAACGGTCAAGGGGTGGTGTCGACGCCGTCGAGCATGTGCGCCCAGATCGTGGCGCCGTTCGCCCCCGCCGGAAAGATCGCCATCGCAAGCCANTCGGGCAACTTCGTCTCCTCGTTCCTCAACCAGGCCAACCACACCGGGGTGGGTGTGTCGCGCGCCGTCGCCGCCGGCAACGCCTCCGTGCTCGGCATCGCCGACTATGTCGAGTACTTCACGGACGACCCGGAGACGGCGGTGTCGCTCGTCTACATCGAATCCGTCGACGACGGGCGTGAGATGTTCGAGCGGATGGCGCCGCTCGCCGCCCGCAAGCCGATTGTGGTGGTGAAAGGTGGCGCATCAGCCGCCGGTGCCCGTGCGGCGGCCTCCCACACTGGTGCCCTCGCAAGCGACGACGCCGTGTTCGACGGCATGTGTCGCCAGGCCGGGCTCATCCGTGCGAAGGATGTCGAAGAGGCATTCGAGGCGGCGGCGACGTTCGCCACGCAACCGCTCCCCGACGGCGATCGTGTCGTTGTCGTCACCACGGTCGGCGGTTGGGGGGTGGCCGCGGTCGACGCCATGGCCGACACCCGTCTCGATCCTGCTGCGTTGCCCGATGACCTCATGGCGGCGATCGACGAAAAGCTGCCGCCGCGCTGGAGCAAGAACAATCCCATCGACATGGCTGGCGGCGAGACCCGCGACACCGTTCCGGAGATCCTGCAGCTCGTGGCTGAACATCCCGACGTCGATGCGGTCGTGCTGCTCGGCGTCGGNATCCAGTCGAACACGGCGTCCATGATGCGAAACGGTCCGTTCTTCCCCGATTACGGCCTCGAACGCATCGTCGGCTTCCACGAGCGTCAGGACACCCGGTACGCCGAGGCCGCTGCGGAGATCAGCACCGCCACCGGAACACCGATCGTGGTCGCCACCGAACTCGCCAACGCCGGACCCGACAACCCGGCTCCGGCGACGCTGCACGCCCTCGGTCGGCTCTGCCACGCTTCCGCCGGTCGGGCTGTGCGTTCGCTTCATCACCTCGCTGGCTACTCGGCGTGGAGGCAGGCCCGAGGGCTCTGACGTCGTCCGTGGCACTCACTCCTCCTCCGCCCTGCGACGATGGTGACATGAGCGAGACGATCTTCGAACGGGTGCGGCGGACCTGCGCTGCGGTGGCCGACGTCAGTTCTCACGTCCGGATCCACGACGATGCGATCCAGACGCTCGCTGATCGTCTCGATCTCGACCGTCCACCCAACGACCCTGGCCAGGATCCGATCGGCGATGCCGAGTCGACCGCAGCATTCGTCTTGACGCTCGATGCGATCAACTTCGGCTCCGGCTACTTCCCCTCCCTCCGCAAGCGGCCCGGACAGAGCGGCTACCACACCGTGGCGGCGAGTCTCCGCGACTGGATCGACCTCAACGGCACGATCACCACGGCGTCACTGCGACGCGACGTCGACGACTGGGCGCAGGTGTTCGGCCAGGAGCTCGACGGATCACCGGCACACGAACTGATGGAACTCTTCACGATCGCCCTGCACGATCTCGCCGACTTCGTCGACACGACCGCCGGCGGCCACTTCGTCGGTGTCGTCGAGGCTGCACAGGGATCGGCCGGGGCGCTGGCCGAGTCACTCACGGCGATGCCCTTCTACCGCGACGTGCACGAGCATCCGGTCACCGGCCAGGTGTTCCTCTACAAGCGGGCCCAAATCACCGCTCAGGATCTTGCCGTCGCCTTTGCGGGCGAGGGATACGGCCGTTTCGACGACCTCGACCAACTCACGATGTTCGCCGACAACCTGGTGCCTCATGTACTCCGGGTCGAAGGTGTGCTCGAGTTCGCGCCCGATCTCCTCAGGCGCATCGAGGCGGTCGACGACATCACGATCGGCAGCCCCGAGGAGGTCGAAATCCGCGCCTGCGGTGTCACCGCCGTCGAGCGCCTCACAGCCGCCGTTCGCAGTCGGACCACCGATCCACACCCAAACCTCACCACCGGTTCCCTCGACAACATCTTGTGGAACACCGGTGCCGGGCCGACCTACAAGGCGATCCCTCGCCACCGCAGCCGGTGCGTCTTCTACTGAGGCGACGACGCCTGCCACGGCGGCTTCCAATGGATAACTCACACGCTGCGTGAAACGCGCGTTTCAGAGGGGCGCAGCGCTCACGCGCGGGCTAGCGTACGAAATCTCTTCGGTCGGCAATCGACCGAAGGAGACCAAACAATTCGCCGCCCACTGGCGGCCTGGAGGGAAACACAATGCGCAAGCGCCTGCTGCTCTTGTTGTCGGTGCTCCTGTCGTTCTCGCTCATCGCTGCAGCCTGCGGTGATGACGAGGAGACGGACGCCGGTTCGACAGACTCGGCTTCGGAGTCCGAGTCCACGTCGGACGCAGCCGAAGAAGATGATGCCGCCGAGGAGGTCGCCGCAGCGGAGACCACCGTCGGTCTCGTCTACGACATTGGTGGCCGTGGCGACCTGTCGTTCAACGATTCGGCCGCCAAGGGCCTAGACCGCGCCGAAGCCGAGCTCGGGATCGCCTTTTCCGAAGCCTCGCCCAACGACGACGGCTCCAACCGCGCCGAGCTGCTCCAGCTCGCCGCTGATGCCAACCCGATCGTGATCGGCGTGGGCTTCCTCTTCGAAGGGGACGCAGCTGCAGTTGCAGCGGAGAACCCAGACACGAACTTCGCCGTGATCGACTCCGGAATGCTCGACTTCAGTCAAGATCCGCCGGCTCCTTACGGGGACAACGTCGCCGGTCTCGTGTTTGCCGAAGAGCAGGGCTCGTACCTTGTCGGTATCGCAGCAGCGATGAAGACCAGTTCAAACAAGATTGGCTTCATTGGCGGCGTGTGCTGCTACGGCGGCCTCGAGCCCTTCGAGGCAGGATTCCGTGCTGGCGCGCAGTCGGTGAACCCGGACATCGAAATTGTTGCCGAGTACATCACCGATGCGCCTGATTTCGACGGCTTCAACCAGCCCGACCGTGCACAGGTCATCGCGACCACCATGTACGAGGACGGCGCCGACATCATCTACCACGCTGCTGGTGGTGCCGGTAACGGCATGTTCCAGGCGGCAAAGGACTTCACCGATGACAACGGCTCCAAGGTCTGGGGCATCGGTGTCGATGACGACCAGTACCAGACCATCGGTACGGTCGACCCGTCGCTGCAGGAGTTCATCCTCACCTCGATGCTGAAGCGTGTCGACGTGGCGGTCTTCGAGGTCCTCAAAGCACAGGAGGAAGGCTCGTTCACGGCTGGACCGACCATGTACGACCTGTCAGTTGACGGGGTCGGATATGCGACGTCGGGCGGCTATATCGACGACATCATCGACGAACTTGAGGCCGCGAAAGCGGGAATGATTTCGGGCGAGATCGTCGTGTCACGTGATCCAGTGGACTACGGCGCCTAAATCGAAAGTGTCGGGCCGAAGTTCTGACTTCGGCCCGACATCGCTTTCTCACGGAGGTCGGTTCTAACGGAGAATGCCATCGATCAAGATCGGTATCTCCGCCTGGAACCGACCTCCGCTACTTTGAGCGGTGGTCACCGCCTGGGTATGGAGGGAAATATGACGGTTGCGATCCAGCTCAGCGGGATCACGAAACGGTTCCCCGGAGTCGTCGCCAACGACGATGTCAACCTCACCGTCGAGAAGGGCGAGATCCACGCGATCTGCGGGGAGAACGGGGCCGGGAAATCGACCCTGATGAAAATCCTCTACGGCATGCAACCCGCCGACGAAGGGACGATGAAGGTCAACGGTGAGATCGTTGAGTTCACCTCCCCAAACGACGCCATCGACCGCGGCATCGGCATGGTGCACCAACACTTCATGCTGGCCGACCAGCTCACCGTGCTGGAGAACGTCATCCTCGGTGCCGAGCCGACTGTCGCCGGTAGCCGCATCAATTTCCGGGAAGCTGAGGCGCACCTGTCCGAGGTCGCCGAGGAATACGGTCTCACGATCGACGTCAATCAGATGGTTGAATCGCTTGAGGTCGGCGAACGCCAGCGGGTTGAGATCATCAAGGTCCTCTACCGCGGAGCCGAGATCCTGATTCTCGACGAGCCCACTGCGGTCCTCGTGCCCCAAGAGGTCGAGGCGCTGTTCGACAACATGCGCGAGCTCAAGGCGAGCGGTGCAACGATCATCTTCATCGATCACAAACTCGACGAAGTACTCGAAATCTCCGACAGCATCACGGTGCTTCGCCATGGCAAGACGGTGGCGACGATGACGAACGACGGAATCACCGCCCACGACCTTGCCGAGTTGATGGTGGGCAGTGAACTCCCCACCCCCGACACCAGCGAGTCGACCGTCACCGACGAAGTGGCGCTCGAACTTCGCGATCTCACCGTCCGGAACGAAGACGGACGGCAAGTCGTTCACGACATCAATCTTCGGATTCATCGGGGCGAGATCGTCGGCATCGCCGGCGTCGAGGGCAACGGTCAGGGCGAACTTGTCGGGGCCATCATCGGTACCGCCGACATCTCGAACGGCTCGATCGAGTTCCACGGCCGTGATATCACCACCGAATCGGTGCGCAAGCGCCGCGAGGCGGGAGTCGCCTACGTCCCCGAGGACCGCCACCATGAGGGTCTGCTGCTCTCTTCGCCACTCTGGGAGAACGCCGCCCTTGGCCATCAGACCCAGGCGCCCTTCGGCTCCACCTGGTGGCTCGACCGAGTCGGCGCACGCGAGCAGACCGAGCGGATTCGCGAGCAATACGATGTCCGCACCCCCAACATTGACGTGTCAGCTCACGCACTCTCCGGCGGCAACCAGCAAAAGCTCATCATCGGTCGAGAACTCACGTCCGACCCTGAAGCCCTGATCGCTGCCCACCCGACGCGGGGCATTGACGTCGGCGCCCAGGCAGCAGTCTGGGACGACATCCGCGCCGCGCGGCGCAACGGCCTCGCCACCTTGTTGATCTCGGCCGACCTCGACGAGTTGATCGGCCTCTCCGACACAATCGTCGTCATGCTGCGTGGCGAGTTCGTCGCCACCTTGTCTCCCGACGAAGTGACGCCTCGTGACCTCGGCGCCTACATGACCGGCGCTGCGCTGCAGAACGGAGGCGCCGCCTGATGCGCAAGATCAGTTTCTCCTTGGCCGCGCCCGTCGGCGCGTTCTTTCTCACGCTCGTGGTGTCAACGATTGCCCTCATGGCGTTCGGCTCGAGCCCCACCGAGGCCTACGGCGACATGTTGAGCCACGCCTCGAAGCTCGAGACNCAGGTCGACATNNTNAACCGGGCGACACCNTTNTACCTGTCNGCNGTCGCAGCTGCGATNGGGTTCCGCATGAACCTGTTCAACATCGGGGTCGAGGGTCAGTACCTCATGGGCTTCCTGTTTGCCGCTCAGGTCGGTGGCCTGGTCAGCCTTCCGCAGGCGCTGCACATCTTGGTGATCATGCTCACTGCGATGATCGTGAGTTCGCTCTACGCCGGCCTCGCCGGCATCTTGAAGACGACCCGCGGCGTCAACGAAGTGATCTCGACGATCATGCTCAACGCCATCGCTATCGGTGGCCTGATCGCCTGGCTCCAGCAGGAATGGCAGGGTGATCTCGGCGAGAACTTCTCCTCAACGTCTCTGGGTACCAAGCCGATCGACGAGTCAGGTCTGTTGCCGACCATCAATGGTCTCCTCGAACTCGTTACGAGAGAGGTCGGTCAGGGCAAAGAACTCACCGGCATGTTCCTCATCGCCATCCTCGTCGGCGTCGCCTACTACGTCTTGTTGAATCGCACCCGCTTCGGTTTCGACCTCCGGGCTAGCGGCATCAACCCGTTCGCCGCCCGCGCCGGCGGCGTCCCGCCGAAGCGCATGGTTCTCGCCGCCATGATGCTGTCGGGCGCGGTCGCCGGCCTGATCGGCATGACCGAACTCGCCGACACCGGCAAATTCCCCCCCGACCCAATCCAGGGTCTCGGCTTCCAGGGCATCGGCGTTGCGCTCCTCGGCCGCAACAACCCGGGCGGCATGGCCTTCGCCGCACTGCTGTTCGCCTTCCTCGACGTCTCGTCGGGGGTGCTCGACTCGACCGGAGCCGCCTCTCGCGAGATCGCCGTGATCATGCAAGGCATCGTCTTGATCACCGCCGTGGTCGCCTACGGCGTCGCAAACCGATTCCGCGAACGTGATGAAGCGCGCGAAGCCGCCGAAGCGTTGGGCGCCGAGCGGGAGGTGGTGCCAGCATGATCTCGACCCTCACCCGCATGCCTGCCTGGGCCCGTTGGGCGCTCTACGCCGCTCTCGGCGTCTTTTTGCTCACCCTCGTCCAGACGATCAGCGATACCGAGCGCCTCACCCAGGTCGCCACCGCTCGTGAGATGCTGCGTTTCGCCGTGCCGATCTTCCTTGCCGGTCTCGGTGGTCTTTTCTCCGAGCGGGCCGGCGTCGTCAACATCGGTCTCGAGGGCATGTTGATCCTCGGCATGTGGTTCGGTGCCTGGGGCTCGATCAACTACGGAGCCTGGTGGGGCTTGGCCATCGGCATCGCCGGCGGCATGATCGGCGGCCTGCTGCACGCCATCGCCACGGTGACCTTCCAGGTTGATCACATCATCTCGGGCGTGGCGATCAACATCTTGGCGCCTGCGATCACGAGATATCTGTCCGAAGAGATCTGGGACTCCCCCACCACATCGCCGCGCACCAGCGCAGTTGGCGACTGGGACGTACCCTTCCTCGCTGGCGGCACCATCTTCGGATGGGAATCACCCGATTGGCTGCTTACGATCAGCAAGTGGGAGATCTGGTATCTCTCCGATGTCGCTCAGCTCGCTCGCGGTCTCCTGCGGGGCACGAGCTGGGTTGCGATCATCGCCATTGCACTCGTACCGATCACCGCCTTCGTGATCTGGCGCACTCGTTTCGGTCTACGGCTGCGGATCTGTGGTGAGAAGCCCTCGGCCGGCGAGGCCCAGGGCATCAACATCATCCGCTACAAGTACACCGCCGTAATCATGTCCGGTGGCCTCGCCGGCCTCGGCGGCGCCTTCATCTCCACGGAGCTGTCGGGTCTGTTCCAGGGCGGCAATTCCGCCGGACGCGGCTTCATCGGTCTCGCCGCGCTGATCTTCGGCAACTGGCGTCCCGGCGGCGTACTGCTCGGCGCCTTGCTGTTCGGCTACGTCTTCGGTCTCGATCTTCGCGATCTCGACGGCACCGCATCACACGCCATGCTGCTGGTCAACGCGATCGCCTTCACGGCCGTGGGCATCTGGGCCTTCACCCGCAAGAACCGCGCCGACACGATCCTTGCTGCCATCCTCGGTTTCGGTGCGATGTTCTGGTGGATCGTGGCTGAAACCGTTCCCAGCTGGTGGTCGAACACGCTGCCCTATGTCGTCGTGCTCCTCGTGCTGGTCTTCTTCGCCCAGCGACTGCGCATGCCGGTGAGTCTCGGACAGCCGTACCGCAAGGGCGAAACCTGATCGTGCTCTCCCCCGAGCAGTTGGCAACGTTCGAGCGCGATGGGTTTCTCGTTCTCCCCAACTTCGTGTCACGGGAGCGCTGCGACGAACTGAAGGCTCATGTCGAGGGACTCCTCGACGAGATCGATCCCTCCGACGGGGCGGGCCTCACCGTCTTCGATACGTCCGAGCAGGCGCACGGCGACGACGAGTGGTTTCTCGACTCTGGCGACAAGGTCCGCTGGTTCTTCGAGGACGGCGCCGTCGTGAACGGGGCGCTCACCGTGCCCCTGCGGCTGGCGGTCAACAAGCTCGGCCACGCGATGCACGATCTCGACCCGGCGTTCGAGGCCTTCAGTCGCACACCGGAGCTGGCAGCGGTCGCCNCCGATNTCGGCTTCGGCGACCCNNAGCTGCTCCAGTCGATGTACATCTTCAAGCAGCCCGGTATCGGAGGTGAGGTCAGTCTCCATTGCGACCACACGTTCCTCTGGACCGAACCGCAATCGGTGATCGGCTTCTGGTTCGCCATCGAGGACGCCACGCAGGAGAACGGCTGTCTCTGGGTCCACCCGGGCGGTCATCGCATCCCGGTGAAGTCCCGGTATCGGATGACCCCCGACCTCACCGAAGCCAGGATGGAGACCCTCGACCCGGAGCCCTACACGACCGACGATCTCGTGCCACTCGAGGCCGATGCCGGCACGCTCGTCCTGTTGCACGGCACGCTCCCCCACTGGAGTGCGCCCAATATCTCGAGCCGCAGTCGGCACGCCTACACGCTGCACGTGATCGACGGCGTGGCCGACTACCCGGCCGACAACTGGCTGCGTCGGCCCCCGGAGCTCCCACTGCGAGGCTTCGCGTGAGCCTCGCGCGGCACGCGACTCCCGGCGATCGCGGAGCGGCGATCGAGACGCTCGCCGACGCGTTCGCAACCGACCCGATCTTCACTCATCTGTTCGACATCGACGGCCGGCGCGCCGACCATGACCTCATGGTCGAGGTCATGACCATCGCCTACGACGCCTTCGTGCTGAGCGGGCACACCTATGTGGTCGACGAGTTCGGCGCCGCGCTGTGGAGTCCGCCCGGCATCACCACCGACACCGAGGCGATGTCGGGTTTCTTCGGAGCGCGCGCCATTCCCGAACGAATGGAGGCGGCGATACCGCACTTCATCGAGATGGCCGAGTGGCACCCCGACGAGCCCCACTTCTACCTGCAGTTCATCGGCGCCCGGGCCACAGCCCGAGGGCAGGGCCTCGGCTCACTCCTGCTCGAGCGGGTCCTCCGGATCTGCGACGCAGAGTCGATTCCGGCTTATCTGGAAGCCACCACGCCCCGGAGCGCCGCGCTGTACGCCCGCCACGGGTTCGAGCAGCTCACGACGATCCGGTTCGCTGACGGCGTATCGCTGCTACCGATGCTGCGGCCGCCCGCGAGCGGCGAGCACCGCAGCTGACACCGCCGCCAGGGCCGCTGACGCCCACCACACCAGCTCGTACCGGCCGGTGGCGTCGACGAGCGCACCCGTCGAGGGGCCGGCAATCGTCAGGCCCATCAGGAAGCCGAGGATGATGACACCCGACGCGCGACCAGCGTCGCGCCGATCGACCTGCATGATCACCGTCAGGTTGGCCACGGCGTTCCAG
>FUFK010050870.1_pt1 | contig 14246 bp, 15 predicted proteins | sample 1021851 | NCBI WGS metagenome assembly FUFK01 (sample SAMEA51879418, study PRJEB19060) | metagenome | reverse complement strand
CTAACCATTTCAATTGCGTCTTCAACTCTTTCTGAACCTAGTGAATATGCATGACACACTTTATCAGTCAATATTAACTTTTCATATATGCATTTAAGATGTCTTATTGAGGAATGTACATCGATTGGTTCTACAGGATAGCCTCCTGCTACATGTATACAATTAAAATATTGCGTTAGTTTAAGGAGGTCTCTAAAACTTTCAAAATCACCAGGTCTTCTGCCTCGGTCTAAATCCATCACGTTGGGTGGAGAAGAAACATTTACAAATGTCATGTGACGTCCACCAATGACTACTTTATGTTTTTTATTCCTAGGTATGATTTCAAATTCATTAGGTGCATTTTTTATCATTTCCATGACCCAATTTCGATCCATCTTAACATTGTCAGAATTCGGGTCTACCTTACATCCTGCTTTCTNGAGAATAGATTTGGCTTCACTATTAATAAATTCAATTCCTATATCCTCTAAAATTCGCATGGCTGTATTATGAATTTTTTCAATACCTTCAAATGGTATAGGTTCAATGAAATTATCATTATTAATAGGTAGTGACCAGGGAGTTTGAGAAATAGAAAAACTATTTTCTCTTCTTTTATTACCAGAGCGTCCACCTGATCTAGACTTTCTCATTTCTTTCATAGTAACCAATTTTTTATTTAATAAAAAACCAAGAAAAAAAATAAGTAAAGAAAATTATCTACAAATTAATTTAAATAATTTGGAATATCTTCAATAGATGTTAGAATAATATCTGCATATGGATCTAATTCCTTTTTTTCTGCTACACCTGTAAGAACTCCAATTGCATGTACTCCAGCTTTTTTTGCAGCAATTAGGTCATGAGTACTATCACCAACCATAGCAACATCTCTTACATTTAATTTCAAAGATTTACAAAAAGCTTCTAGCTGCCCTGTTTCAGGTTTAAAACCATAACCACTATCAGAGCCTGCTATAAAATCAAAAAATTCGATTATTTTCGCATCTTCTAATTGGGATCTACAGGGGGTTTCATTATCATTTGTTGCTACACCTATAGAAATTTCTTTTGATTTTAAATAATAAAATAATGCTCTCAGGTCTCCCACTGGTTTTGGGGTAAGTGTCATTAATTTTGAATTTATAAACTTTTCTAATGCTTCTCCTTTTAAATTTTTCGAGAAAGGTTCAATTGTGTATAAAAATTCTTTGGTTGTTCCAGCAATAAAAGGACTTCCTTTTAAAAATTTTTTTCTGGATAAATTAAAGCCTAATATATAGGCCATTTTTTGCTTTTTTTCAATTGAATCACCGCTTAGAATTTCTAAAACTTCGTCTAACCAGTCTCCCCAACTCTCTTGGAAATGAAATAATGTTCCATCCTTATCAAAAATTAGTCCTTTAAATCTCAATATAGGTTCCTTTATACTGTTAGTGACTTATACATTTAAGGAAATTTAAGTTATGAGACAAGTCCCTGCAGTCAAACAAGATTATTTATATTTTGAAGAACTAAAAACTCGTTGGAGGGATAGTGATGTATATGGTCATATGAATAATGCAGTTTTTTACGAATATGCAGATACTATTGTAAATAGCTGGTTAATAAATAAAGGATCGCTAAATGTCCCATTAAGTAAAACTGTAGGATTAGTAGTAGAAACAAGATGTACTTATTTTTCTGAACTTAAATTCCCTGACTTAGTCACGGCTGGTCTAAAATTAAATAAATTAGGTAATTCTTCTGTCCATTATGAGATAGGTCTTTTTTCTAATTTTGAAGAAAAAACTGCGGCTAGAATTTCTTTTATACATGTTTTTGTAGATGTAAAAACTAGAAAACCAAAAAAAATTCCTTCAAAATTATTAGAACCCCTAAAATCATTAATGAAAGATTAAATTAGAAACCTATTACATAAAATTTCTATCTCTTGCCAACTTTTGGGATTATGGGTTGCAGCTAANGATTTTGGTAGAAATTTCCTTACAAGATCACATCCTGTGAAATGAAATCTATAAATNCTTGGCACAAATTTTTTTGCACTTTCAATTTGTGACAAATTATCATCAATGAAAATTATTGGTTTTTGCATTCCTTTACATAATTGTTTTAAGGCTAGTCCTTTTGGACCTTGATTCATAATAATCGGAAATGAAATATTTAAATCCTTAAAATTTTTAAGCCTTTTCTCGTAAGCATATCCAGGAACATTTGTTAAAATGATTATTTGGGAAAATTTTGAAATATTATTTAACGTTTTTAAAGCTCCCTCTGTAATTGGTTGCCTATGAGTTTCTTTTTGTATGAAATCAATTACTAATTTTTGTGATTTTCTATTTTCTAAAATTTTGTTTGTTTTAATATTTTTTATTGAATTACTTAGTGTATATCCATTAAGTTCTAATGCCCATCCNCTTTCTTTTAGATATAAAATAAAAGGTTTTGCAAAATGTACTATGACTTCATCTGCATCTACGATAACAAGAGGTAAGTTTAACTTTATATCTAAATCTTTAATTTGTTTATAAGTTTTTTCAATCATAGGCTTTTATTTATTTATAAAAAAATTAAATTTNAAATTATTCGGAACTTTATATAGAAAATTTTCATTAAACAAGGAAGATGATTTGAACAAAAATAATTCAAAATCTAAAGAAATTAAAGATGCTGCTACAATTGTTATAGTTAGAAAAGAAAATAACAAGTATAAAATATTAATGGGGCAAAGAGGAAAAGAGGCAGTTTTTATGCCTAATAAATTTGTATTCCCTGGTGGAGCATATGAAAAAAATGATAGTTTGGTTCCTTTTTCAAAACCACTTCCAGATGAAGAAAAAACTCTTTTATCACTAAAAAGTTCTATGTCGCGATCTGAGTCACTGGCTGCAACAGTGATTAGAGAATTATGGGAAGAGACAGGATTGAAAATTGCAGAATCTTATCATTGGAATAATTTAAGAATTCANGGATGGGATGATTTTTACAAAAATAATATTGCGCCAGATGTCTCAAAATTAAAATTTTTTTTTCGAGCTATAACCCCAGTTGGCAGACCAAGAAGATTTGATGCTCGTTTTTTTATCTGTTTTGCTGAAGACTTACATTGCAATTTAGATGATTTTTCCAAAGCATCTTCAGAATTAAGTCATTTGCAATGGATAGAAATCAAAAAAACAGAAGATTTTGATCTTCCCATAATCACAAGGATAGTTTTAAAAGAAGTAAATTTCATCATTAAAAATGGAAANATTAAAGNAAGAGTACCATTTTATAATGAAGGATCTTCATCGAAGTAATTTTACATATCTTTGATATTATTTAGTCTCATGTTATCTTGACACAATTTTTTTTCTGTGTAGAACAAATTTAAATTTATAGAAGGGTAAATTAATGGCGAAACCTACAACAATTAAAATTAGACTAAATTCTACTGCTGACACAGGTCACTTTTATGTAACAAAAAAAAATGCTAGAACTATGACTGAAAAGATGGTTGTAAAAAAATATGATCCTGTAGCCAGAAAACACGTAGAATATAAAGAAGGTAAAATTAAATAAAAAAGGCCACAAAATGTGGCCTTTCAAGACAAGTCTTTTGAGAAATATTTTTACTCTCTATTTCCCATAAACTGTAAAAGAAACATAAACATATTTAAGAAATTTATGTATAAGGATAATGCACCTAAAATTCCGGCTTTTGCAGCAATTTCTTCACCGTTTGGTGCGCTTCTAATACTTAAGTAAGTATTTTTAATATTTTGTGTATCATAGGCTGTTAAACCTGCAAATATTAATACTCCTAAAACATTAATCGCGAACTCTAAGCCTGGACTTTGTGTAAACCAGTTAATAATCATTGCTACTATAAGTCCAATTACACCCATAAACAAAAATCTACCCATNCCAGATAAATCTTTTTTGGTTGTATAACCGAACAAACTCATTGCTCCAAAAGCTACTGCAGTAGTAAAAAATGCGTTTGCAATAGAAGCACCAGTATATACTACGAAAATAGTTGATAAAGAAAGTCCCATTAGGGCAGAGAACAACCAAAAAGATAGTTGTCCTGCTGAATAACTCATTTTCATTACTCTTGCTGAGAGAAAGAATACGAAGCCTAAAGGAGCAAACATAACTATAAGCGAAATAATAGAATTACTGAATAAAGCACCTACAAGTTGAGGTGANGTTCCTATTGACCAAGCAACTAAACCAGTAATTACCATTGCAACTGCCATCAAGCCATAAACTTTATTCATATGAGCTCTTAGACCACTATCAATGTTTATGTTACTATCAGATCTTGTAGTCGATCTAATTGATTCAAATTCTGCCATAAATATCTCCTTCACATTATGGAATAAACTGANATAAATATCGTATTTATTTATGAAAATTTCAAGAGTTTTTTGAATTTTTTCTTGATTTACTTAAGGTTAATCAATTGTTTTTAAAATTTTTGCAGGTTTTGNATTTATTGGTTTAATAGCAAAAAAAGTACTTGTAATTANTGAAATAAANATACCAGTTAATGTTATCCAAATTGCAGAAGATACAAAAAAAGAAAATTCACTATTTAAAAAATACGAAATGACTACCCACGACATTATTGNACCTAAGATTATTGCAACTAAGCCTGCAAAGCTACCAATAATTACAGAGCGTAATAGAATAGATAACAATATAATTTTTTTTGAAGCTCCAAGTGTTTTTAAAATAGAAGACTCAAAAATCCTATTTTGTTCAGAAGTNGAAAGTGCTCCAATAATGACGAAAAAACCCANAAATATAATTAGTGCAGCACACCACTTAATAATTAATGAAGATTTCAAAATAATATCTTTTACTTTTTTAACTGTTTCTCCTACAGATACTGATGTAACGTTAGGAAATTTTTGNGTTATAATTTTAATAATCTCTGTTTCATATTTCTTAGGTGCATAGATAGTTGCAATATTAGTATGAGGAGCATTTATGAGTGCGCTAGGGTTAAAAACCATTAAAAAATTTATTCCCATTGTTGCAAAATTTACTTCTCTAAAACTGTAAATAGTTCCTGTCAAATCTCTTCCTAAAATATTGACAGTTATTGTATCACCAATTTTTAAGCCAAGTTCACTTGCCTCATTCTGAGCAAAACTAACTAGTGGNGGNCCTTCATAATTTGATGGCCACCACTCACCTTTAGTTATTTTTTCAGCAGTGGTAGGTTTGTTTTCATAGGTAATTCCCCTATCCCCTCTAAGAGCCCAATGATCTATCTTTAATTCAGACACATCCTTATTATTTATCTTGGTAATGAAACCTCTAAGCATAGGAGCAGTTTTAATGTCAGAAATTAAATTTTTTTCTTTTAATGAATCAATCAAACTTTCTTTTTGATTTTTTTGAATATCAATCAAAAAATATAATGGTGCTTTTTTAGGTATATCGTTAGTAAGCGTGAATTGTAAATTTTTTTCAATTTGGCCCATAGTTGCAAGAATTATAAGTCCAATCCCTATAGATAATAAGACGGATTTATTTTCACCATTTTCACTACCAATTGATGCCAAAGCCAATTTTAATGAAAGCATTTTATTAATTTTATTAGTAGTAATTAATTTTTTAGTTGAGTGCTTCAGGAATAAGGACATCAAATTTAAAATGATAAAAGAAAATATTGATCCAAAAATAAACCAAAGAGCTAACGTTATATCAGGAGAGATAAGCAAAATAATTATGATTAGAGTAAAAATAAGTCCAAACATATAGAGTAATTGACGTAAATTAGGTAATTCCAACCTACTATTAATACTATGGGATCTATATAGGTCTGTAATTTTTTTATCGCAAAAGTTAAAAAGAGGNATTAAGGAAAAAATTAAGCTTATAAGANTACCCAGTATAAGGGAAATTAAAATTGGCTGAATAAATACCTCTACTTTTAAGGGGAATGGAATAACAGCATTAAGTGAAGGTTCAGCTAATTTTAACAGATAGCTACCTGTTATGGCGCCTAGTGAAGTTCCTACAAATGACATTGCCAAAATTTGAATTAAGTAAATTCTAGTCAATATGCTATTTGTTGCACCTATAGTTTTTAATGTTGCTATAGTTCCTCTTTTAATATTTAAGTAAGAAGTAACAGAAGTACTAACTCCAACCCCACCGATAATTAAACCAGACATACCCAAAATAGTGAGAAAGAAATACAACCGATTTACTACTGCTTCGATACCAGGAGCTGGATTTCTAGTATCTCTCCAGCGAAAGCCTTTGCCATAAAACTTTTTTAAGAAAAGAGATTTTACGGCTTCTAAATCTTTATTATTTGAAATTTTGAGATAGTAATTTGTNTCAAAAAGGGTACCTTGTTTTAACAATCCTGAATTTTTTAATGAATTAGTATCCACTATAACTTTTGAGCCTAAACTAAAACCATTAGAGCCAATATCGGGAATACTAGACATGGTTCCTCTGATTTTGTATAAAGATTCACCAAGCTTTAAGTTTGAACCTACCTCTAAATTTAGTTGTTCAAGTAAATTATTTTCTACTAAAATACCATAATTATCGCCATTTTTTTTTAAAGCCTCTTTTATACTTATTTCTGGTTCTATTGTAACTTTGCCTATTAATGGATATTTTTGATCTACGCTTTTAACTTGAACTAAGGCTTGGTTGTATTCATCACCAATATCAATTGTAGTAACCATACTTCTGAAAGTAATAACCTCTGTGAAAGAAGAAGAAATTTTTTTTATTTCATTTAATTCGTCNGANGATGCACCTCTATAGGCAAGAGTAAGGGATATATCACCGCCTAATATTTCAGATGCTTCTGTTTGTAATCCCTCTTTAATACTCTCCCTAAAAGTTCCAATTGACGAAATAGTAAGTACACCAAAAAATAGACAAATAAAAAAAATCCAAAATTTACTTAAACCACCTCTTAAATCTTTAAAAGCAAATTTTATTATCGATAGATTAGACAAGATTGTTACCGGTGACTTTCTATTGTTTTTCCATTCTCTAATTTAACTTGCCTTTGACATTTTTTTGCAAGTTCAGTTGAGTGAGTTACTATAACTAGGCTACTTTTATTTTTTTTATTTAAACTAAAAAGAAGATCAATAATTTTTAACCCAGTATTTTGATCTAAATTTCCAGTAGGTTCGTCTGCTAAAATAATTTTTGGTTTTATTGCTAAGGCTCTTGCAATTGCAACTCTTTGTTGTTCTCCTCCAGATAACTGAGAAGGAAAGTGGTTTAATCTTTTTTCTAAGCCAACTTCATTAAGAATTTCAATTGCTCTATTTTTTACATTTAAATAACCTGCTAATTCTAAGGGAATAGATACATTATCAAGGGCTGTGATTGTGGGAATTAAGTGGAAAGATTGAAATATTATTCCAATTGTATTTTTTCTTAACTTAGTTAATTGGTCTTCAGATAATTTAGTGATTTCACTACCATTAACAATAATTGAACCAGATTCACTATCTTCAAGACCACCCAATAACATTAATAAAGAAGATTTTCCTGAACCTGATGGTCCAACAAGTGCCACAGTTTCTTCTTCAAATAGTGAAAAATTTACTGAATTTAAAATTTGTAGTTTACCAGATGCTGATGGAAATGATAAACTTAAATCAGTAGTTTGGATGAGTATCTTTTTTTTCATCTTAGCCAGTTTTGAATAGGTGCAATTGATATATGAGTATAATTTTTAATTACAATAAGATATCTTTAGTTTTATTCTTTTTGTTTATTTANTCCTTTACAAATGCGACAGAAAAATTTGAGAACTCCAGATTAATAATCATAGGTGATAGCCTAATTCAAGGATATGGACTGCCAAAAGATAAAGGTTTTGTAAATCAGTTACAAAAAAAATTATTGGAAAAAAAAGTTAATATTCTCCTGATAAATGGTGGTGTATCGGGAGATACAACTGCAGGTGGACTTTCAAGAATTGATTGGAGTATTACTGATGATATAAATGCTGTAGCTATTTCTCTTGGAGCTAATGATATGTTAAGAGGAATACCACCAAGCTTTTCGAAGGAAAACTTATCTAAAATAATAATGAAAGTTAAAGAAAATAATTTGCCAATACTTTTGATAGGTATAAAGTCAATTGAAAACTATGGAAAAGAATATAAAAATGAATTTGATGTTATGTTCTCTAACTTAGCAGATGAGTTTGAGTTATTTTTATACCCAGATTTAATGGCTCCAATTTTAAATAAAGAAGAGGATTTATCTCTCTATCTTCAAGAAGATATGTTACATCCTAATGAAAAAGGAGTTGAAATTATAGTACAGGAAATTCTACCTACTATTACTAATTTTATAGACAGCTTTAATAATACGAATTAATTTTCTTATCAAATTAAATTGATATTAATAAAATTTTTTAAAAACAAATAAGATGCAAGATTTAATTAATTTAGGTAAAAAGGTTGCAATTGCTGGTGGAAAAGAGGCAATGAAATATTTTAGAAAGCCGAATTTAGATTTTGATAACAAATCTCAGACCCATTTTGATCCTGTATCAAAAGCTGATATAAATACAGAAAATATTATGAAGAATTTAATTCTTCAACATAGACCTAATGATACTATAATTGGCGAAGAAAATATTGATGTTAAGGGTTCCAGTGGCTTCTCATGGATAATAGATCCAATAGATGGGACGAGAGGTTTTATGGCAGGACAAACCTCTTGGACAGTACTGATTTCTTTAAATGAAGGAGACAAGCATCTTTTTGGCATCATATACCAGCCTTTTACCGATGAAATGTTTATTGGATTTAATAATTCTTGTAATTATTTGCATAAAAGTAAGACGAATAAAATTTTTGTAAAAAATTGTAAAAAAATTTCTAATGCGATTATTCATACTACTGATCCAAATATGGGGACCAATCTTGAAAATTTTGCTATGTCAAAATTAAGAAGTTATTGTAGACTTTCAAGATATTCTCTTGATGCTTATGCATATGGATTATTAGCATATGGTAATATTGATCTTATAGTTGAATCCTCTATGCAATTCTATGATATACAGGCACCCCTTTGTGTGATCAAATCCGCAGGAGGATTTTTTTCAGATTGGAGAGGTGGTAATAATTTTAGTGATGGACGAATATTAGCTTGTGGAAGTGATCATGTTCATAAAGAAGCTTTGGAAATACTATCTAAATATATTTAGTAAGCTTTACTTATTAATTATTTTTTTAATAAGGAAAATTTTTGTTCAAAAATTTATCAATCTCTTCCCAGATTATTTCTTTTATATCTAATGTTTCAAAAAATACTTCATGCATTGCACCAGATAAAATTTTTAATTCACCCATTGGAGTTCTAGCCATTCGGTTTTCAATGGCTTTTTTTGAAATCACTTTGTCAGATTCTCCCAAAAATGTAAGTTGAGGTATTTCAGGTGGAGGCATTTTCGCCAGTTTATTTAATTCATCGTTAAGGGCTTTTAGCCAACTAAGTGTTGGCGGTCCTAAACCCAACCTTGGATCTATTAGTAAATTATCACGCATTTCATTATAAGCATCTATATTTTTTGTTAATAAATTTTTTTCAAATGGTTTAGTAAGAATGTTAAATCCATCAATTTTGTAGGGATAAGTTAGCAGTCCGAGGCCCATAGAAATTGCTAAATTAAAGATTGGAATTAAAATTGAAACAGTTAAATCTGACACGGGTAATCCCCAAAGAGGGGCAGAAAAAATAGCAGATTGAAAAGTTGTATCTCTTAATAAATACCTTAAACCTATACAGCCGCCCATGCTATGAGCTAAGAGTAATTTGGGCTTTTGATTTAAANTATCTTTTAAGTGTTCTAATATAGTTTCTAAGTCTATTTGATATTCAAAGAAATCTTTTACATGACCTATATCTGTTCTTCCATGTGGTCTTTGTGACAAACCTTGTCCTCTCCAGTCAATACACAAAACCGAAAAGTTTCTATCTAAAAATTCTTGAATTACAAAATTATATTTTTCTATATATTCAGTTCTTCCTGTAAGAATTATTACGGTACCTCTATTACCTTTTTCCCAGTATCCGTATCTTATGAATTTTCTGTCTTCAGTTTGAATATAATCAAGTATTCCTTCAGGTAGGAGTTTAATACCTAATCTAGGTAAAGGATTAAGTGTACTTTTAGGCAAGGATATTACCTAACTGCATTGCTACTCCCATACTTCCTTCTACTTTAAGACTGCCCCCCATGAACGCTGAAGTTGGGTTCATTTCTCCTTCTAAAATATTTTGAAAAGTTTCAGCACTTGCTATTAATGTACAATCTGTTTCTTCAGTAGATTCTCTNACACCANTACNGTCAACAACTATGGATCCCTCATTTTCAATTTCAAATTTTGCACTAAAATCGANACTTTTATCTTGAAGTTTTTCTTCNAGAGCCTTAATGGCTGTTTCTATTATATTTGACATNAGAATTCCTTATATTTTTTCAAAGTTTTAGTTATTGTAAAATGAAACTCAAAAATTTAAAATGAAATTTATTTCTGGTTTCTGATTTTTTATTAATTTTTGTAGTTATTAGAATCAAGACCTTATTATTTGATGTAGATAATAATTTATAATTGATGCTTAAAAAAATTNACTCAAACAAAAATATAAAAGCATTATTAGGTCCTACTAATACTGGAAAAACTTTCTTTGCAATTGAGAAAATGCTTAATTACCCAACTGGTATGATTGGCCTTCCTTTAAGATTACTGGCAAGAGAAGTTTATGAGAAAGTTTCTCAAAAATGTGGTAAACAAAATGTCGCTTTAATTACTGGTGAAGAAAGAATTATGCCTGAAAATCCAAGATATTGGATTTGTACAGTTGAAGCAATGCCTATAACTCTAACACTTGATTTTGTAGCAATTGATGAAATTCAATTATGTGCNGATCTTGATAGAGGTCATATTTTTACTGACAGGTTGTTTAACCTTAGGGGAAAAAAGGAAACTATTTTTTTAGGTTCTAGTTCTATAAAAAGAATACTATCTAAAATTTTACCAGATGTTGAATTTTTATCTAGAAAGAGATTGTCAAAACTTACTTATTCAGATTCTAGAAAGATAAACAAAATTCAACCCAGGTCTGCAATAGTTTGTTTTTCTGTTGAGGAAGTTTATGCTATTGCAGAAATAATAAGAAGAGAAAAAGGTGGAGCTGCTATTGTTACAGGTGGGTTATCTCCCAAAACTAGAAATTCACAGGTTGCTTTATACCAAAGTGGTGAAGTTGATTATCTTGTGGCTACTGATGCAATAGGTATGGGTTTAAACTTAGATTTAGCAAATGTCTCTTTTGCAAGTTTAACCAAATTTGATGGATTTAATCACAGAAAACTTTATGTTAATGAGCTAGCTCAAATTGCTGGAAGAGCTGGCAGATATACAACTGACGGTACATTCGGTACTACAGCTAATTGTGAGCAATTAACATATGATGTAATCAATAATATAGAAAACCATCGATTTTTAGATATAAAGAAAATTCAATGGAGAAATTCAAATTTATCTTTTGAGAACCTTAACTCTCTAATTGAATCTTTAAATATTAAGCCAAAAATGATAGATTTGATGAAATCTAGAGAAAGTACTGACCTTAGCACTTTTAAGATGATGTCAGAAAATCAATTGATATATGAAAAAATACTAAATATTAAAGATGTAAAACTTTTATGGACTGTATGTCAAATACCAGATTATAGAAAAATTTCTTTAACAGATCATGTACAAATTCTAACTGAAATTTTTTTATTATTAATTGATAAAGGTGAATTACCTGAAACATGGCTTGAAAAAAAAATCATATCATTAGATAAATATGATGGTGAAATTGAAAAAATATCTAGGAGATTATCATATATTAGAACATGGAATTATGTGGCTAATAGAGGTAGCTGGCTCGAAAATCCGTCATTTTTACAAAAAGCTGCAAAATCAATCGAAGAAAAATTATCAGATAAGCTTCATCAACTTCTTATTGAGCGCTTTATTGATAGAAGAACAACAGTACTATTAAAAACAATTAGGGAAAGAGGAAAGTTGAACGCAGAATTTAATCAAGATAATGATTTAATTGTTGAAAATCAAATAATCGGGAGAGTTGAAGGTTTAAATTTTATTTTTAACAATACTGAAAGTTCAATAGAGAAAAAAAGATTGCTATTGATTACTAAAGACATTGTTGTTTCTAAAATAAAAAATATAGTTAACCAATTATATGAAACTCCTGATACAGAATTCTCAATTAATAATTTGGGAGAGATTNTTTGGCAAAAAAATATAATTGGAAAACTAGAAAGAGGAAATTTAATATATAAACCCTTTGTTATACCTATTATCTCTGATATTGTTCCATCTTCAATTGTAGAAAAAATAAAAACCCGTATTGAATATTTTGTAAATAACTATATCAAACAAAATTTTTCCTCACTCTTCTCAATTATAGACGACAAAGAAATTGTTGGTATTTCTTCTGGGTTGGTTTTCATAATGAGTGAGCATTTGGGGGTTTTATCAAGAGTCCATGTNAAAAAGGAAGTTAACAGTCTTGATCAAGATTGTAGATCAAAATTTAGAAAATATGGATTTAGATTTGGTCAGTATAGTGTTTATCACCCATTATTTTTAAAACCAGAACCTACAAGGTTAAGGATGACTTTGTGGAAAATATTTACTCAAGTAGAAAAGAGTATTGATCCTCCTTTACCAGGGTTAGTTACTATTCCAATATTAGATGGAGTTGAAAACACNTATTATGAGGTTGCTGGATTTAAAAATCTTGGATCAAGGGCTATAAGAATTGATATGTTAGAGAGGTTAGCAGATCTGATAAGGGCTCAAGATACAAAAAAAGGATTTAAGGCAAATTCAGAAATGTTGTCAATTACAGGTCTTAGCTTTATTCAATTAAAGGATATTTTAGAAAATTTGGGTTATAAATCCGAAAANATTCCACTTCCAGAAATCAAAACCTTAGGAATAGATAAAGAAAAAAATTTAAAAAATATTATTAACAATAATGANAAAGACAAAAATTTAGGCTTACCTGAAGCAAAATTAGATCTTGATGAAATTAACCCTAATCAAATTATTTTCAAATTTGATTTTAAAAAAATAAAAATAAGTAAAACTTTTAACAAGCGTACAAAAAATAAAAATAGTCATACTAAGGCTATAGAAATTAAAAATAAAAATAATTTTAAAATAAAAAAAAATAAAGATAGGAAAAGACTAGATCCAAATAATCCATTTGCTGCCCTAGCATCTTTAATAAAAGATAATAAGGATAAATTTAATTGAGAATTGATAAATGGCTGGTTTTTGCTCGGTTTTTTAAAACTAGGACTAAAGTTTTAAGGGCAATTGAAAAAAAATTGATTTTTTTAAACGGATTAGTAATAAAAAAGCAATCTCAACTTTTAAAATTAGAAGATGATATTCTAATCAAAAACTCTCATGAAATAATAAGAATTAAAGTAAAAAGCTTTGCTGAAAAAAGAGAAGGCTATGANAAAGCAAAATTTTTGTATGAAAAGAANAGTAGTGTAATTACAGATCTTGTAAAAAATAAAAATAATGTGATTGATGCTTTTAAAAACTCTTCACGTCCAAATAAAAAGGATAGAAGAGCATTGTCAAAGCTTAAAAATTTTGGGAANTTAATTAAATAACATTTGTAAATCTTTTTAAACTAAATAAATTGACTACATGTATGACAGTTGTAATCTAATAGTAAAATAACGTTATTTCGAATGAGTAATTGAATGACATATATTGTAAATGATAATTGTATAGACTGTAAATATACGGATTGTGTAGAAGTTTGTCCTGTGGATTGTTTTTATGAGGGTGAAAATATGTTGGTAATTCATCCTGATGAGTGTATTGACTGTGGTGTTTGTGAACCGGAATGTCCTGTTGACGCAATTAAACCTGATACTGATCCAGGTGCAAGTGATTGGGTGGAATTCAATAGAAAATATTCCGAGTTATGGCCAGTAATTACGATTAGAAAAGATCCACTTCCAGAAGCTGATTCAAAAGCTGATGAAGATGACAAATTAAAAAAATATTTTTCTGAAAATCCTGGTGAGGGAGATTAAACTACAATTTAAAGTCTATAAATCTCAAAAAGTTGATTTTTTTTATTAAAAGTGTTATAAACTAGAATCTTTAGATTATAAATTCATTATAATCATTTCAGTATTGCTATAATATCATGTGGGGATC
>FUFK010048284.1_pt1 | contig 14249 bp, 20 predicted proteins | sample 1021851 | NCBI WGS metagenome assembly FUFK01 (sample SAMEA51879418, study PRJEB19060) | metagenome | reverse complement strand
TCAATCAATGCAACGTGAATGGGTCGAACCTTCCACCCTTCGCGCATTCATACGAGAGCAGCATGAAGCAGGTAAGCAATTACCTATGGATTTGCTTGGGGCTTTCGTAGGACAAAAAACAACGATAAAAGAATAGGAGAAACGGCCATGGCTAAAGCACAGGCAGTCGCAAAAGCGACAAAATTAGATCTAGCAGTTCTTGCTACTGATTCTAAAGATGTAAGTGGTTTCGGTAATCTTGATATGTCAAGAGACATCGCAATCCCTTACATCAACATACTACAATCCAATAGCCCACAACTTAATCCGCAAAAAGCAGAATACGTTGATGGTGCTAAAATAGGACAGTTTTATAATACTGTCACACAAGAGGTCAGTGATAATCTTAAAGTTATCCCTGTTCTCTATCAACTACGATACGTAGAATGGAAACCACGTGAGCAAGGTGGAGGGTTCGTAGAATCACACCATGCCGATAGTGGCATTCTTAGTAAAACTAAACGTGATCAAATGACGTTTAAAGATGTGTTACCTAACGGTAACTACATTGCAACCACTGCTTATCACTATGTTATGGTGCAAGGCAAAGATGGTGCATGGTCCCAGGCAGTTGTCAGCATGACATCTACTCAATTAAAAAAGAGTAGACGTTGGAACAGCTTAATGTTGAGCCAGAAAGTTAATGGTCCATCGGGAAGTTTTACACCACCAACATACGCTATCATTTACAAGCTATCNACAGTTAGNGAGTCTAATGATCGTGGTAGTTGGTTTGGTTATCAAGTTGAGAGAGAAGGGCAACTAGAAGACGCTGGCGTCTACAACGAGGCGAAATCATTTTCTACTGCCGCATCACGAGGAGAAGTCGAAGCTAAACCTATGTCAGAGGGGGAGCCTGTAAAAGAGGCACCACAATCTAACAAAACAGAAAGCCAAGAAGACGTACCGTTTTAGGTAAGTCTTCTACTATACTGGAGGTTTAGTGGAAAGATTCAAAGTAATATTTGAAGGCTTAGACGTGGCTTATGGTCAGCACCAACCTAGCGGTTCGCGTGCTGACGGTAAGCAAGATGGGAAGTCATATATTGTCAAACAAGTCGTTACAGAAGATTTATGGAAGGCGCACCTTGACGGTGTCGGTCCTTCTCTTGGTATTATTCCTATTAGGGCTGACAACACTGTCAGTTGGGGTTGTATTGATATTGATACTTATCCTATTGATTACAAAAAAATAATAAACAAAATTAGAAATTTACAATTACCATTGGTGCCATGCAGATCCAAAAGTGGAGGTATGCATATATTTTTATTTCTTAAAAACCCAGTATCCGCCAGATTAGTACGAGAGAAATTNCGAGAGGTTGCATCNGGTCTNGGATATTCNTCTGTAGAAGTATTCCCCAAGCAATCAACCATACTAATAGAAAAAGGAGATCTAGGTAATTTTTTAAATCTTCCATATTATAATTCAAAAAATACAACTAGATATGCGTATAAAGATGATGGAACAGCAGCGACCTTGCCAGAGTTCTATTCTTTATATGATAAATATGTTGTAGAAGAAATAGACAAAGTTGCAATCCAGGTATCTGATGATGTCATAAAGGATGGCCCACCATGTTTGCAACAACTTTGTGCACAAGGTTTTCCTGAAGGCACACGCAACAACGGTTTGTTTAACATAGGTGTATACTTACGTAAGTTTGATCCAGACAATTGGAAAACGTTATTAGAAAAATACAATCAAAATTATATGACACCACCTTTGTCAGCATCAGAGGTAGTGACAGTACAAAATCAATTAGAGAAAAAAGAATATAATTATAGATGTAAAGAACCACCAATTAGTTCTTACTGCAATGCAAAAGTTTGTAGAGGTAGAAAATATGGTGTAGGTGGTAATGGTACATCGTTAGAGTTTAGCGCATTAACTAAATTAGAAACAGATCCACCTGTGTGGTTTTTAGATGTTGGTGACGCAAGAATGGAATTACAAACAGAAGAGCTGCAGATACAAACTAAGTTTCAAAAGAAATGTATGAACAGTTTAAATCACATGCCTGCTCTTGTAAAACAGTCAGTATGGCAGGAGATAATTGAGAGATTGATGCAAAATCTTATCAAAATTCCTGTGTCTGATGATGGGTCATTGGCCGGTCAGTTTGAGGCTCACCTCCAGGAGTTTTGTACTGATCGTGCCCAAGCCCTAAATCGCGACGAATTATTATTACGTAAACCATGGACAGAAGATGGTGTGACATGGTTTAGACTTAAAGATCTACAAGATTATCTTACACGTAACAAGTTTACATATTTTAATACAGGTCAACTTGTGCAAGCATTACGACATTTAAAAGGTAAAAGTGAAAAGTATAATCTAAAAGGTAGAACTGTTCGTGTGTGGGGTGTACCTGCATACCAACAACAAGATTCTGCATTTGATATAAAGGAGGTAGATGGTGCGCCGTTCTAAATTACCAAAATTAAAAAAAGGAATGCAGAGTGAGCAGTTGGCTATTCTGTATTTAATAGAAAAAGGATTTTTTGTTTTTAAAAATTTGTATGGTTTAGGTCCAGCAGATCTTATAGCAATAGATGAAAAAGGTAGAGTTGAGATATATGATGTTAAATCAGTTAGTTATAGATCTAAAAAAGCAAAATTTAGACCTGGAACNAAGATAAATAGAATGCTTACACAAGAACAAAAAAGATTAAAAATGAAATTTATATTTGTAGGAAAGGATGGCAAATGCACAGTAAGACTAAGATAATATTAGGACCACCAGGCACAGGCAAAACACACAATTTATTAAACTTGGTAGAACAAGAATTAGCAAANGGCACTGCACCAGATCGCATAGCNTTTGTTGCATTTACCAAGAAAGCGGCAACCGAGGCTCGTGACCGGGCAATAAANAANTTTAANTTAGAAGAACAACATCTNCCATATTTTAGAACATTACATTCTTTTGCGTTTCATCAGTTAGGATTAACTAAGTCAGAAGTTATGTCACGTGACAATTANAAAGAGTTTGCACAAACGTTTGGTATGGATTTAGGATCTGTAACAGATGGTGCAGAGTCTGGTGGTGTAGTAACTACAGATAACATATTAATTAACGAAATAAATTTAGCACGAATGAAGTGCATGGATTTAGAACAGCATTATAATAGTTCTAATTTACAAGACATATCATGGCATTCTTTGTTACGTGCACAAAGATCGTTAGAAGAATTTAAAAAGAAAAAAGAAGTATTTGATTTTACAGACATGATAGAATTGTATTTAGATTCTGGTCCTGTACCAAAACTAGAAGTTGTGTTTGTAGACGAAGCACAAGACTTATGTAAATTGCAGTGGCGAATGATAAATAAATTAACAGAAAATGCAAGGCAGGTTTACATAAGTGGTGACGATGACCAAGCCATATACAATTGGGCTGGTGCAGATGTACGATATTTTATAAAGTTACCTGGTGAGGTAGAAACACTAAAACAGTCTTTTAGGTGTTCTAAAGTTATACAAAATTTATCAGGTAGAATAATAAACAGGGTAAAATTTAGACGAGCAAAACAATGGAAAGGAACTGATAGGAATGGGTTGGTGCAATACCATACTTATCCTGATAGTGTTAATTTAAAAGATCCAGGTAGTTGGCTTGTAATGGCTAGAACTAATTATATGCTNGATGAGATAGAACGTGACATACGATTACAAGGTATGTTGTACAANAGAAATAANAAATTACCNATATCTGCAAAATTGTTAAACGCTGTAGAAGCATGGAAAAAATTAAATAATGGTGANATTGTACCNTTGGCAGACATAAGAGACATATANTCATACATGTCTAGTCAGATAGGAATTGAAAGAGGACATAAAAATCTTAAAATGGCTAACAAAGAACAATATGAATTAGAAGAACTTGTTATGCACCATGGATTGTTAATGGGTGGCAGACCATGGGATGTAGCATTTGATAAAGTTGGCAACAGGGATAAAGAATATTTACGTGCCATAGAGATTAGAGGCACAATATCAAAAGATCCTAAAATAAATATAAGCACCATACATGGTGCAAAAGGCGGAGAAGCAGACAATGTTATGCTGCTTACAGATTTATCTAGAAAGTCACAAGAAGCAATGGAGAAGGATTCGGACGACGAATGCCGTGTGTTTTATGTAGGAGCAACACGTGCTAGAGAACAACTACATATAATACAACCACAACGAGATGGAGGGTTTATAATATGACCAAAGAAGAAATATTAGAAGAGGCCAGTAGGCTAGTGGCCAAAGATAGAAANNTANCACANGGNGATGCATNNANNAATCATGCAGAGATNGCNGANTATTGGAATNTNTTTTTAGATNANAAATTANAACCAATGGCTAATATTACNGCTAGNTGANGTNGCNNTNATGATGATATTATTAAAAATATCTAGAAATAATAAAGGTAGTAAATTTAACATTGATAACTTTGTTGATATGGCAGGTTATGCAGCAATAGCAGGAGAAATAGGTGAGTCAGGATCTTTTTAAAACAGTGACATCACATTGGGTTGCGCCTACAGAATTTCCAAATATAGAGGGACGTGTAGCGATTGACTTAGAAACATGTGATCCGGATTTAATTAAGCATGGACCAGGTTGGCCAACTAAGAAAGGTAAGGTGATAGGTATAGCTATAGCCACCGCGTCCTTCAAAGCTTATTATCCAATTGCACACGAAGGTGGTGGTAACATGGATGAAGANAAAATTGTNAAGTATATAAAATCTATTTGTGATGATNANNCAATAGAAAAANTATTTCANAATGCACAGTANGACATAGGTTGGTTGTGGACANTNGGANTAGANGTAAANGGTANAATACANGANACNATGGTNGCTGCNGCGTTAATAGATGANAATAGNTATTCNTATACATTAAATAGTATTGTNCACGAATANCTTGGTGAGTTTAAAAACGANNNAAAATTAAAAGAAGCNGCNGNNGCATTTGGCGTANANCCNAAATCAGAAATGTATAANTTACCTGCNGAGTTTGTAGGTGAGTATGCAGAAGCTGATGCTGATCTTACATATAAGTTACATGAAAAACTTACATGGGAAATTGTAAAAGATAATCTTACCACAGTGTATGATGTGGAATGTAAATTAATAAATGTAATATTTCATATGACCAGGCGTGGTGTTAGATTTGATACTTATAAATGCATAGAATTAAATACAAAATTTCATAACAAAGAAAAAAAGTTAATGAAACGTATTAAGGATCTTACAAATCTTAATGTAGAAATATGGGCTGCAGCATCTATTGCAAAAGCTTTTGATGCATTAAATTTACCATACGAGAGAACTGACAAAACAGGTTCTCCTTCGTTTACAAAAATGTTTTTGACAGATCATCCACATGAACTACCAAGATTAATNATGCAAGCACGTGAGTTAAACAAATTACGTGGCACATTTTTACAAGGGCTAATGAATTATACAGAGGAGGGTAGAATACATGCACATATTAATCAAATTAGGTCTGACAGTGGTGGCACTGTGTCTGGCCGTTTTTCTTATAATCATCCTAACTTACAGCAAGTACCCAGCCGTGGTCAGTTTGCGAAAGACGTTAGGAAGTTATTCATTCCTGAAATGGGTGAATATTGGCTCAAGGCAGATTACTCGCAACAAGAACCAAGGTTACTTACTCATTGGGCCTGCCTCGTCGAACAGCCAGGTGCTAGGGAAGTACAGGAAGCATATCATAAAAAAGACCTCGACTTTCACCAACAAACGGCCGATATGGCAGGTTGTGAGAGACGTCTTGCAAAAACTATTGGGTTAGGTGTAATGTATGGTATGGGTTATAACAAACTAGCACGTGAGTTAGATCTAGAGCCACAAGAAGCAAAAGANATGCTTACAGACTTCCGTAAACGTGTACCTTTTATGCAGGGTATGCTTGAAGCAGTGATGAATCGCGCTAATTCTAAAGGTATAATTAGAACTTTATTAGGTCGTAAATGTAGATTTGATTTGTGGGAACCTACACAATGGGGTGTACATAAACCATTACCATTGAATCAAGCAAAGGTAGAGTATGGTGAAGCTATAAAAAGATATGGCACNTACAAAGCNCTTAACAGATTGATTCAAGGATCAGCTGCAGACCANACAAAGAAAGCGATGGTAGANGTGTATGAACAACTAGGTNTNANNCCATTAATACANGTGCATGACGANCTTGATTGTTCTGTNAAAGATGAAAGACANGCAAATCAAATAAAAGAAGTTATGGAAACTTGTGTAAAATTAGAAGTGCCATCAAAAGTAGATATAGACCTAGGAGAAAGTTGGGGACAATGAGTTGGATATGTAAAACATTACTTGTGTGTTTAACATTTAATCCTGTTATGGATTATACAAACAACGATGAATTTGTAGAACAAGTGCGTGCGTGTGCATTGCATCTTAATTCTATGCACGCGGAACAAGACCGGGTGCCTGTCGATTTAATTGTTGCGCAAGCAATACATGAATCTAATTGGGGTAAGTCTAGATTTGCACAGGAGGCTAATAACCTCCTTGGAATCCGCACGTTTGACCCAACTGATGATCAACTAAAGCCGCTAAATAATCCTAATGCGACGTGGGGGCTTAGGATCTTTGAGACAAAGTGCGAATCCATTTCATATTATATGGATTTATTAAATCACAATCATCATTATTATAAGTTTAGAAGCGAGCGAATAAGTCAACATTTTAGCGATAAAATAGACTTAGAAAGATTAGCTATGACACTTGCAATATATGCNGAAGATGTATATTATACGCAAAAAATCATCAGAACAATTAANGAACTAGAGGCCTATGACAGAGACTAAGAAACCCGGGTACCGAGAACAAGGCAAAGCCAGANCTGGTAATGTNAAAAGTAATTTTGCNATTAANNCAGANCAAATGGANTNTGAAAGAAGAAAAGTNCTNGANCAAATGTCTACNAANGTTGATCAAAAGAAATTAAATAACATGGCTGCAGTTNCAGCNACANNAGANCCTAAATATTTTAAAACAACTAATTTACTTAAAAACGGNAATCGCGCAGANTANGACAGNACAGANGGTAAGGGTGAACAACGTGANCCTACNATGCGTNTATTGTCATTAGGNGCTGGTGTGCAATCATCATGTCTAGCATTNATGGCNCAAGAAGGATTAACAAAACATAAACCAGATTATATGATATTTGCNGACACAGGNTGGGAACCTAAGTTTGTGTATGAGCATGTAGAATACCTTAAAAAAGCAATAACGATTTGTCCGCTAATCACTGTAGAGAGAGGAAACATCAGAGAAGACCTTATCAAAGCAGCGAACCCANAACCAGGGTCTANAGAAGANGAGAAATCATTTGCCGGTCGTGTNCCAAACCCTCCGCTGTTTGCTGCACGAAAAGGTGGACGTGTAGGGATGCTTTATCGTCAGTGTACACATGACTATAAAGTTATTCCTATACAAAAAAAGATNAGAGAATTACTTGGTGTAAAACCAAAACACAGAGTACCTAAGGATGTAATTGTAGAACAATGGATAGGCATATCTACAGACGAAGCTATGCGTATGAAAAAAGCTAGACTGCCGTGGTTAGAATCACGTTGGCCTTTAATAGAAATGCGCATGTCACGTATGGATTGTTTACAATGGTACAGAGATGTAAAGAAACATCCTATGCCTGGTAAATCATCTTGCATAGGTTGTCCTTATCATCACAATGATCAATGGAANAACATGCAAAANAATTATCCAGAAGATTTTGCNGACGCTGTAGANGTAGATAATNTNATTAGAAATGGNTTAAAAAATTCAGANGCNAANTTGTATCTACATAAATCAGCNAAGCCATTAGGAGANATAGATTTNTTAGAACCAAAGAAACAANNANNNTTNTTTGGNGAAACNTTTGANGAAGANTTTGCNGATGAATGNGAAGGNNTNTGTGGAGTNTNATCNNAAGNTGTGTNNGNGANGGNCCACAATATAAATGCTATGTGTGCAAACAATGGTTTGATAGACTTTTATATTGGTTGGATAAACAATTTAACCCGGATCAAAAATATAGAATAATATTTTTATGTGGTCCACAATGCGCAACGGAGAAATATGAGCGAAGTAATAAGTAAAATACCAGTACAAGACACAAGATTGTTTTACAAAAGGTATAACAATTTTGAGAATTTAAATAATTTATTAATAACAGAAATAGAAAAAGAACGTGGTGACAATCCTAGTGGTATGATAGGAACTAATCCTGGTTGTTGGCGTAGTATGTTTAAATACAAATGTGAGAAAGAGTTAATGAAACCAATTGGTATGATTATGTCAGCTTACATGGATCATTACTTTCCTAAAAAACCTATGGATGCAAACATCACATATTGGACAAATGTAAANGANACAGGNAGNAATAATATATTTCATTCACACTACCGTGCAGATGCAGATTTATCTGGTGTGTATTATGTGCAAGGTGCAAACACAGGACTTATTAGATTTGCAACACACGAACAAATGTATCGCATGATACCTAATCATATGCCACACGCTAACATGATAGCACATCAACCTAGTGATGGTGATGTTTTATGTTTTCCATCTTATCTTTTACATGACGTGGACATAAACAGAAGTAATAGACAACGTATTACAATTGCATTTAATGCAAAAATAAAGTTTAAAGAAGAGTCAAACATTATAAATATGCCAGATAGGAGTAAAAAGGATGAATCATTGGAGAAATAACGAAGAAATGGCTGTTTGGGAGCCTATTGAAAAAACGACGGTTTTCAGCCAAATAAAAAAGCTCATAATTGCCCGGTATCGGGCTTTAAGAGAGTGGGCTGTGTGTTTGTACCCGGGTAAAAGATGAAAAAATACGATTGGACAGCTGATAAGCTGCAAATGGCAAAAGAGTTGTTAGAAACACATACTGCAAGATCTGTTGGTGAAGTTATGGGTGTAAGTAGGAACGCTGTGCTAGGTGCATTGTATAGAGAGAAAGTAAAAAATGGTTATGTACCACCNGCAGATTCACCTTACGCTAGAATTAGAAAATATAGNAAAGGATTTGCATGAAACATGATAAATGTGGCACGCCTGATTGTTGTCAAGAGTGTGGACCAATACAAAATAAACTAAATAGATATGTACAGATTCTTGGTAACATAGATGGTGACCAGGAAAAATATCTATGGATTATGGATTATGGTAAAAATTCTATACCCATGAAAAATGATTACAAGGTAGATGAGTTTGAGGTTAAAGGTTGTCAAACACAGACTTGGTTAGTACCACACTTTGTTGATGATAAAATGTATTTTAGTGCAGATTCAAATGCACTTATATCTAAAGGCATGGTGTGTATAATAGCAGACGTGTACAGTGGCTCGAGCGCCCAGGACATCAACGAGTTTGATCAGGATAATTTTAATGAGTTAAGTTTAGATACATTGCTTACACCAGGTAGAAACAACGGTGTGCATAGTATGTTAAAATTAATTAAATTTTACTCAGGACAGAACGCCGACAACCCACAAAGCAACGAAGCAGCCTAACATAAAAGTCGCTGGTTCCATTATTTACGCTCCAATATTTTTTTTATTTTTAATACGCCTTCTGAATCTGGTTCTAATTCTGCTAATACTTGACCACACTCATAACGAATAACGTTTGTTCTATTGTCTGCCAAGTTGCGCTCGCTTTCTCTTTTGACTTTAAGGCAATGTGATAAACCTTCTGTCTTCATAAATCCATCCATAGATCCATTAACTATCATCATCATTGCGAATACTACCTCAGTTATTGCCATTTTGTCTTACCTTGTCTTTTAATTCTTCTACGTCTGTTTGCATTTTCTCCACCTGTGTTTTTAAAAAATCTATGTTTATATTATTTGATTCAATGGATTGTATTTCTTTTTCCATGACCTCATTTTGTCCAGCTAGAAACTCGATTAACATATAGAGCTCCTGATTTACGGGGGTTTGCTCAGCTTTTTTTAACAAATCGGCTTCCATTAATTGTCTTGCTGTCTCAAGTTGGGTTAACCTTTGTGTTAAATCGCTGTAGGCAAATATCCCAATCCCTATGGCCGCGATGAGGCCAATTAGGTTTCTCATAGGCATGCTTATGCTAGTGTTATCTGATATTTTCATGATGCTCCTAATGGGTTTTCTAAAGCACGTTTAATTCTTTTATCTATTTTCTCTTCTAGTTCTGTTTGTGCTTCTTTTATGTCAGCTTCTAGTTTTTTCATATCATCTTCTATACTTGTAATTGTTTCTTTTAGATCCCTTGCATTATCTCTAGAATCTTCTTTTATTTGTTGTTCTACATCATTAACTATTTTTTCTATACGCCTTACATCTTGACGTAAGTCGTTCTTAAGTTCGTTTGCAACGTCACTTACCAAACGTATTTCTGACATAATCATTTCCATTTCTTGCATGATCATGTTTACTTCTGTNTGTATNAGNTCNGTNTTGCTGTNNANTTCTTCTTTTGTTANTGCTATTTCTTTNTCAAANCCNCTGAGATCTGGNGCTACATATTCCTGGATCTGTTGTTTCATTGTTAAATAGTCTTTGTAAAATTCAAAGCCACCCCACAATCCACCACCAGCTGTGGTAAGTGCAGTTAATATTAGGAATATCTTCCCGCCACGAAACTTAATCCCCGCTACTTCTAATTCTGCCACTGGCTCTCCTCTATTTGATTCATCAGGCCATCGCTACCAACAAATAAAAAATAGCCTGCTATATTATTATCTTCTATCTTTGTATCAGGTATCATGAAATCTGTAAAGAAATCTACCCTGTCCTGCAGCTGTTGCTGTGTGTCAAAAAATGTCTTGGTGTCGCCCAACACTTGCATGACTATGAGTGTTTTAGTTTGATTTGTAGTGTCATATCTACCTTTATCGCCCATTTTCTTTACTATTTTCTTTGCAGCTTTCTCTTTCTGCTCCTGTTTTTTTACAGGTTTCTGATCGTCTTTACTCTTATTGGTTTCACCCTTATCTTTTGGTTTCTCCATATCTTCTGATTGCTTTTCATCTGCTTCAGCCTCTTGAACGCTATCTTCCGCCTCTGGCTCGTTCTCCACATCTTCAACAGACTCTTCAGTAGTCTCCTCAATAGGTTCATCTTTTACCTCCTCTACTTCAGGTTGTGATTTAGGCTCTTCCATTTCTGGTTCTGGCATAGGTTCCTCTTGGACCTCTTCCATTTCAGGTTGTGGCGCCTCCATCTCCGGTTCTGGTAAATCCATCTCCGGCATTTCTAATTCCATTTCCATTTCCATCTCCATTTCAAATTCTATTGCCACTACTTCTATTTCCTCCATTTCCATAGCTGGCATGTCAGGCATATCCATTTCAAAATCCATTTCAAAATTAGGTATCTCCATTTCCATTTCTACAGTTTCGTAAGATACATCCATGTCTGGTTCATCAAATTCTGGTTCAAAATACATGTCATCGCCTGGTCCATCTACAACAATATCATTGTGTTCAAATATATTCTCAACAATATCAATAACTTCTGTCTCTGTGCTACCACCCATNGCTACCCACATTTCTACACTGGTTATAGTTTCATTNACAATTGTCTCTACNACNTTGTATAATACATTNATTGTNANATCATCNNANANCGGTCCAATTGCCAAGTTGATATCNCGTCCACCNANNTCNANNACNANCNNNGTAATNGATCCAGNAAANTCNNANCCACCNGNATATTCTTGAAANCCACTNGCTACACCTGATTCTGATAATATNTCAGTGCCANTAAATACANTTGTNTTNCCATTACNTACCTGTNANNTGNANNTATATNCGGTCTTGTGCGTCACGCTTGTCAACTTTTATTGTGTAGTTTGTTCTCCCTCCGTTCTCTATNTCTAANTNATGATATNTCNANAGTNTNNATAAANGTNGTACCCATNCCNNNCACNCCCATNGTNGANGTTGNATTACCNNNNCCTGTNATTTGTGCACANTTNTCTGNACCTAGATNCGTANCAANNNNTGCCNGANGGCATNGTTGCAGGNCCNTGNCCNCCCCANTCNANATCNNNNTCACCTTCGTATNTNGNTNNNACANAACCANNATCACCATCAAGTATNTNACCNGANTCTNCNTTAGTTACNGTTGTAGTNGTNGTNGTNGTTGTNGTTTCTGTTGTTACTGTATATCCATCAGCTTGGTATTCTGTGGTCTCTACTATGTCTTCGACAATTGTCTCTTCTACACCTGGCGTACATAATCCTGTTGCAGTAACAGGACACTCAGCTTTAAGGGGCGAAGGCAACAATGCCAGAGTGCATAACCATAGCGGCAATAATAAACTTGGCAAGTTTTTGTCCATCAGTCAATCCAGTTGTTTTGTTTTTTTCTTGTTTAACCATTTCTACTTTCTTAAATACTTCTGATCCTTCAGGTATCATGTCAGGATTCTCTTCCCATTTTTGTCTTGCTTCATCGCCAATAGAACCCATGTACGGGCAAACTGTGCCTGCCATATACATCGCATCCCAGACACGTGGGTCAGCACACAGTGTAGACACTGCAGCAACTTTCATACCCATAGAATACAATGAACGTGATAATTTTAGTCTTTCACAATTTTCATCAACCACCGTAATACCGCTGCTAATACCGAGGATCTGGGTTTGCACNGCGCCGGCCACCGCTGTNTTACACACGTCAGAGTTNTTTATAACAACACTTGGTGAGTTTGCAGTTGGTGGTGCTTTGTCTGTTACTACTGTTGATGACACAGTTGTGTTTGTGTCTGCGCCATTTGCGCTAGTCATAGCAGAAACAACAAGTATAAAAGTTAAGATAAAAAATAATAATCTCATAATGTATTTAAACCTTGTATAGGAAAAGCTTCAAAGGGTAAACAATATCCCGTGGTCACCATATTATTCTTAAATTCCAATGGTTTAGCTTCGTAAATGTTCAAGTAATCTGCTAGTGCTGTCATGCAGCTATCTTCGTCTGCATACAAAAAAGATTGTGTNTTAACCGATGGTAGACCAGGNTTTGATATCATTAAAAATAANANCCATACNTTTATCATTTCTGTTCTTTTANATTGTAAAAATANTTTGTGTCATCACCNGCTGTCCATTTTGATTTATTNTCTACAGAGTAATATTCTGTTGACACTTTAAAATCAGGTTGTTTTGTTTCTGCAGGTGTAAGTGANTTGNCATAGTATATAATTCTATTGTTTGGNTGNGCTGCGTAGTGACCATTATCTAATTCCAATATGTTAAATGATTTGTGTTCTTCTGGTACTTCGCTGTAGCTTGTGTTTAGTGTGTTGTGGTCCGAGTGACAGTTGTCAATTGTAAATAGATACTCTCCGTGATACCATTTTTTAGATGGCGCAAGATATTTACAACGTACACCAGCAAGTGATTGTTTTTCTATTACTGTAAGATTGTAACTAAATGCATCCCACAGTTCTAATTCTTCTAGTGAAAGATTATCTTTAACATCAGGGGAACTAACAAAAGCACTAATAGGGAGCTTATCATAAAGAGCACCATATTCCGGCAGATACGTTTCAAAGTAGAGCGCTCTACCTTGGATTGACTTAGTAGTAATCCAAACACCTTCTACAAATTCTCCGTGACCTTTTTGATGATCATATAAGTATTCTTTTTTTATAAAAACTTTTATTGGTGGTAGGTTTGCTACTAGAAATGCCATGTCCTCTCATGTAATGTTTGTGTGGTTCGTATTGTAACCATTTTAAAAATTTTTTCCAGTACTTTAGCATGTTTCCTTAATTGGGGACCCCCTGCAACGAATGTGCCGGAGGTCCACCGAGATGAAATGAAGTTGAGAACTTTATGTGTACATTATGTGCTAATAATGTGCAAGTAAAAAATGTGTCAAGTAAAATATTGCACTTGACACGAAATAAAGTACTTTTTTTGTTCACATTGATGTGGTATAATTAGTTAAATGTCGATGTTGCAACATTGACGGAGTATGGCTGAACAACTGTAACAAGGTAGTAAGGCACGCTAGAGGAAAGATATGGTCGAATGACTGAAGGGTCCTAGGGTGGTACTGAAGTACTAGTTAACATTTAAAGGTGTTGACTTGTCGGGAAAAGGTTGGGGGTAGTCAAAGAATCCCCCTACTCACNAAGAAAGAAAGATATGAT
>FUFK010048925.1_pt1 | contig 14251 bp, 1 predicted proteins | sample 1021851 | NCBI WGS metagenome assembly FUFK01 (sample SAMEA51879418, study PRJEB19060) | metagenome | reverse complement strand
TTTGTATTTTCTACTGATTCGACAAAATTATTTGCGTTCAGAATTCTAAATTGGTCAGTAACTATTGCCGACATCTTAAAATTTAACTTTTCTTTTTATTTATAGTGGTTATTGAATCAAAGTCCAAATACTCTGATCGCACCACTGGATCTGAGACCCCTGTGTGATGTTGGATCATAATTTTTTCTTTGAATAGTTGGGAATGTAGTTAAACCAGTATTCACTGTTAATCCAGTCACACCTATTGAAATAGGATTGCTTGATCGTACTCCATCATATAATCTACCCCAACTTAATCGACCCAATGATGTAGATGTAGTAATTCCAGNTGGATAGTGGAAACCCGTGGTTGCTATTCCCACNAGATTTGATCCTGTCATGACATTACATACTATTTCACCATCTTCACCATTAGATGCGATGGCATGAACTTTGTAAATGTTATCTAGGAATGTGGTGCCAATGCCAACTATAGAAGAATTGTGTGTATCAACAGATGTAACTCCATTACCAACTGATGTATCTCTTATAAAGACTGGATAACCTACTTGAAGTCTAGGTTGAACTGTTTTGGTTGCTCTAAAGAAGAACTTAATTGCTGGTTGAGCTACACTATTAGTTGTTGGAGCAGTTATACCTGTTATAATTCCTGTAAAACCTTGTATCTCATCAAATGATGTTACCTTTTCAGTTTGGAATGGAGGTAATTCTATAATAACTTCTGGTGGATTTGAGCGAGTGTAACCAAATCCAACAGCAGTCAATGTTGTATCAGTCACTGTACCATTTGTTATAGTAGTTGTTGCTGACGCAGTAGAACCAATACCAATTGTAGTTCCAGAACCGATTGGTGGTCTAATTGAAATGCTTGGTGCTGATAAGTATCCAGATCCTGGATTTGTAATATCAATTGAGATAGTTCCAGCAGCAGAAACAATAGCAGTTGCTGAAGCACCAACATTGATCTCACCTGATGTTATTAGAGCATCAAATTCAAATGCCGATAATCCATAAACAGTGTCTTCATAAATGAATGACTCAATTTCATCAACAAATATACTATTTGCACTATTTGTACCAGAAATTACTGAAAGATCTCCGATAATTTTTGCGGTAGGATAAACTTGTGGTTCAAGAGAAGGTCTTGATTTATCAATTATTTGTCCACCTACAACTAAATCTACCTTCTGTTTAGTCCATCTTACTGGTTTTTCATTAACTTCATCAACTCCTAATCCAGTGTAGATATTAGTTTCAACTAAATCTGCACCTAATATTTCTTTAACAACTCTTTCACCAGATTGAGATATGGTTTCACCTATTGGACTCTTTGTAATCTTTAGTTCATCACCAATCTTTATTGTCTCCTGAACATCAACAATATCTATATCTACCCCATCTTGACCTTTATAGAAGAAAATATCAACTTTATCGTGATCATTTGCACCTGGTGATGTCTCTCCTGTAGGTGCCTCTTCAAATGTAAATGTTGTACCACCTTGGAATGTATAGGATTCACCTGGTTTTTGAAGAACACCGTTGACAAATATCAACAATACTGCATCTAAATCAATTAGTGCAGATTGTGAATTTGTATTATCTTTCTCAAAACTTAATAATTGACCATTAAAGAATATTGGGAACCTAACTCTTGAACCATCCTGTAAATTTTTAATATCATCTATATAATCAATTTCACCAAATTGCCAAGCAGCAAACTGATCATTAAATATTTGTAATACTTCAAGCTCAAACTCATTGATTGGTTTTGTTAAATGTGCAGCAGTAACTAATCCAACAGGTTTGAATTTATCACCAATCTTAAATGAATGACCTGGTCTTGCTATTTGGAAATTAGATATTTCAAATGTAGTTGAACCAATACCGACTGTTGTTCTTGATGATCCTACTTGAACATCAATTAATAAATTAGATCCAGTATCTGTAGTTGGACCAACACCTAATCTTGAAACACCAACAACAGGTAGATTATCATAATTAGGTTCTGGGATAATAATTTCTGGATTAACGTAACTTGTACCTGCAGAAACAATATTAAATGATAAAGTTCCTCCAACTCCAACAGTTGCAGTAACATTTGCACCACTTCCACTACCTCCACCTTGACCAACAAAGAATGTAATGGTATTAATTGTAGTTGCACCAATTCCAGTTTGTATTCCTGCAAATGGATCTTTACCACCTACACCATCAGATGCAGTTCCTTTTGTTTTTGATACTTCACGAGGATAAGGATGATTGGAGAAGAAATCATCTTTAGAACATTTGAATACTAATCCACCAGTATCAATACCAACAGTATCACTAGTTGTAAATGTATGATTAGGTATGGTAAGTATTAAATTACCAGTATGAGAAATATACTGTGCGTCAGTAGCAGTAAATCCTTGACTTGATGCTCCTGAGAACGCTGTTTTCTTAATTGATCCAATACCAGAACTTACAAATCTATGCTCATATGCTTGATCTGTTACACCAATCGCAACAGAACCACCACGATATCCTGAACCAAATGTAAGATCTTCAAAGAATTCATATGCATGACCACCACCTTGATATGTGTGAGGTATTGTGCTTGCACCTGCTTTAACTTCAAATGTTCTTTCAGAAACTATACCAACAACAAATAAAGGTCTTTCGTGATCTTGGAAGATTGTAGTTGTAACTCCTACATATCCACCACCACCAATTGTTTTAATTGAGTTTGCAACAGCAGAAACAAATGTATGTGAGTAATTACCACCAGATACAACTGCGTTTGTTACTGCAGAAACAAATGTATGTGCAGTAGTGTTAGATGATGTTCCAACATTAAGTGTAATAGTTGTTGCACTAACTGCAGTGATGTTTACAGCAGTTTGATATGCAGGATCACCACTTCTTGGATATGTGTGGTTAGAACCGTGACTATCTTGTGCACATGTAAATGTAAATCCATTATCAGCAAGTCTGACTGCAGTTCCTACTGTTAGACTGTGAGAACCAATTGTAAGAACTAATAGACCAGTATTAGGATTATATGTTGCAGCAGATACCTGATGATTTACAAGAGGTGATGCACCAACATTAACTCTAAAGGTATTTGTAGTTACATTATTTACTGTGAGGTATTGTCCTGAAGCAGGGTCAGTTGTACGAGGATAAGTTTTATTAGAACTATTACCATCCATTGCACAAGTAAATGTAAATGCATTATCATCAATTACTATCGCATCACCAACTGTTAATCCATGATTAGGTATAGTAATAACAAAATTACCATTTGAAGGAGTATAGGTTGCATTTGTTGGTGTACCAACTGATGTCTTAGGACATTTAAACTCTAATCCTTTGAGTTTAACCATATTTGGTCTCTCTAAACCAAATCCATGAACTGTATTTGTAGTAACTGTAATAATTCCTGTTAGATTATCATATGCAGCAGTTTGAATACCTAAATTAAATCCTGATGATGTCCCTATACCAACAATACTTGTCAATCCTCCAGCATTATTCTTAAATGCTTTAACCTTTGCACCTTGTAATGGAGCATATCCAAGACCAGTAGTTGATCCTAGAGATAGTATTATTCCACCTCTTGGAACTTGGTTTTGATTTATATCAGATTCTGATACTATAAAATCACCATTTGTAGAAGTTATACCAGTAAATTCAACTGTTGAAATACCTGCAGTTGTATCCGCTATAAATTCGTAATTATGACCTATATTATTTAAAGTTCTTGGTGTTTGGAATACTCCATTTATGAATAGAACTCCATTACCAACACCTATACCTGAAGAGGTGTTTGCTCCACCAACTTTAAGACTATATGTTTTACCAATCCCTGTAAAGTCATCTGATATATCATCAAATAACATATTAGTAGTATAGTTACTTCTGAGGAATGTTCTACCACTGAAATTTGCTTTAACAAAAGGTAAGTTTGTATCGTCCTTTCTTGATCTTGTATTACCTTTTGGAGGATCTGTAAAGTGTACAGTACTATCAATAATATTGAATGATCCTCTGTGAAGTCTTACTGTTGCTCCAGCAGTATGAGTAGTTGCTGCAATACCTAATTGTCCTCTTCTTACTTTTACTGTAGGTAGTGTTGCGATACCTGAAGCAACATCTATTGCATCATTAATTGTTCCTGTTGGGGTGCTTGAAAATCCAACTTCAGTAACAATCATAAATTCATCATTAATTTTTAAAATATCAGATGTTGCTATAGAACCTATACCACTAAGAATTAATTGTGTAAGACCAATACCAACAGTGCTGTTATGTGTAAATCCATCAAAAGTTCCTAAAGTATGAGCAATCTTAGTAAATGTAACTGGTTGTTGTACAACACCATCTAATCCAATAATTGATTTTGTCAATGGTTTTGTCATTGACAACTTATGAAGATTTCCTGCACCTATGCCAGTAAATGTTACAGCAGCACCTGATGAAACATATTCAGGTCTTGTATACAGTTCAAATTTATTTTCATCAATAACTTTTGCAAATACGGTGCTAGGCAATATGGTTGTTACAACACCTGCAGTATTAGCAGTTGCACCGATAGAAACTGCAGTTGCTGCTATACCAGTAAATGTTGACGAAGGAGAATACGTTAACTGTTCATTCGTATTGAAGAAATGATTTGGAATATTAAACAGACCTGTAGTCTTAACTAATCCCACACCATCTGCAACTGAATTAATTCCAACTGGACTAAATGTTTTTGTATAAATTGGTGTTCCTTCATATGTTAAATCAAATGATGTTTTATTTGCTCTTAATCCACTTAAACCATCATAAGATGATAAGAATAATTTTTCGGTAACTCTTCCAAATGTTAGATCTTGAGGTACATTAGCAAAATCATTAGCAGTATAGAATATTTGACTAAATGATTGAACTTCAATTAATGAATCAAATTCAGTATCTGGATAAAATCTTAAGTTTATATTATTTCCAGATATTTCACCCCCAAAAGTACCAATACCAGTGGTTGAACCTGCAGATACAAATGGATACTGAACTGTTAGAACGTCATCGATGTCCCTCAATGAAATAATCTGATGTATTGCAGATGTTTCTCCACAAGACACCCTTACAATCGATTTAACCGAACTATCAATAGTTTTATCTAAAGTTCCATAAGTTATTGTGCTTGCAGTGCCAGTTACATAGTTTGACTCCAATCTTGCACTTCTTTCTGTACCAGTTGGTTGTCCTATTGTTAAAAATCTATAAGTTCCTATTCCTATAGTAGTGGTTCCTAATCCAACAATATTTGATCTAACTTCAAGTGGATTTACTCTATCATTTTCGCACTGTAATTTTATCAAATTATTTTCAAATCTAGCAGTTATTACACCTACAGACGAATTGCTAAGACCTAAAGATGTATCAACGTATGTTTGAGATGTTGTAGTTTTTGTCCCATCAAAATCTACAATAACTTCATTATAATTAATTTCTTTAGTAATAGAATCTTGAACAAAAATACTTGCGTGTAGACCATTAAAATCTGTATTAGGGAATTGAGCAATTGTTGTTGTAGTTACTCCACTAGATGTACTATCTACTCCTACATTTGAACTAACTAGATCTATTTGACCAACTGCTTGTGTTCCAATTCCAGACAAATCTGAATTAAAATCTATTTTTAATATTTTAATATCATGGTCTTTATCAAACTTTTCTGTTGGTGTAAATATAAGATTTTTTTCTCCAGTTGTGGTTATTTCTGTTGAAAACTCTCCTAATTCTAAAGTTGTAAAATCAGTTGATTTTTCAAGTAAAAATGCATCATTGGTTGTGGTTAATGTTACAATTTCTGTAAATTGAACATCAGATGTATCAGGATCTATAATTTGTATCAAATAATTTCCAAAATCTTCTACAAGTTCTTCTATGACTGTATTGTTTTCTTGGAAACCTGTACTAGAAAACTTGTCACTTATATCATCGTGAACTAAAACTCTATTTGTTTTACATCTTGTAAAGTCTGTCAATACTTTATTTGATAGTTCAATAAACTTTGAACTATTTGTTCTTGTATCATAATCTCTTACAAGATCAAAATTGTTTATAGCATCAACTCTTTGCTGTTCTGCTAAATCTAAAACATTTAAAACATCAAGAACAATCAAATCATTTGTTAAAGCAGTAGTTCCAATACCAACAGAAACTTGACTTTCAATGGATGTATCTGCAAAATTCTTCAATCCTGCAGGATGAACGAGACGATTTACAGGATTTACAAATTTATCCCATTCTATTGTACTCTTAACAGTGTATGATAAATTTTGATAATAATCATTATTAGGAATTACTTGATAGTCCTCATTTAATTTACCAATATCATCTAACCAACCATATTCTTGTCTATTAGAAAAATCTGTTTTAAATTTTGCTTTATTNCCAACTAAACTTATTATTTCAGCAGAAACGTTACTTGANCTACCTAAAATTCTATCACCTTTTTTAAGATCAAACTTACCATCAATTTTTATATAATCATCTCTAATTTCAACAACTAATAAATCCGTTTTTAATGAATTAACAATTAGTGTCTCATTTAATTCAAATTGACCTCTAGTTTGAATAGGTTGAATTTCAGGATAATTTAATTTGTTAATAATTGATGCATATCCCGACTGGAATGTTTTTGCTATACCAGGATTGGTTGTTAATCCAGCTAAATTAAATTTAAGTATCGCTTGTGTTCCTGCAATATAATCAGTTATTTCAAAGAATTGATAGTTATAATTTTCGGAATTAAATCCATCACCCTCTACAGTTGTGTTTGTTGATATACCACCCTGAGTTGCACCAACACCTACTTCTCCAATTCTTTGTATACCTTCAACAAAAATTTCATCACCAATTGCAAATGGTTGTGGATCAACAAATCCATTCATTGGTGTTTCTAAGTAGCAAGTGACTAATCCAGATACACTTGTTTGTACAGAATTTATACCAATACCATTTGAATTATTAATAGCAATAATCTTATGATTTACTGAATCTAAACCAGTTACAGGTGCAATAACCTTTACATCAGATATAGTCTGATTAGGTGCAATAGGTTGTAATGAAGATCTATCAACTACTACATTTCTAACAGGATTAAAAACAAGTAAATTTGGAGCATTAATATAATTAGCACCACCACTTACAATATTAACATCGTCAATAATATCAAGATTATCAATATTTACAACAGGTGATATAAATGCCTCTGGACTTAAAGTTTTATCTGAAGAATACTCATATCCAATATCAACAATTCTTACATCATTTATTCTTCCTATAGATTTTGATGATGCTACAATATTAGCATTTATACCATTAGCACTAGTTATTGATTTAAACTTAGGAAGTTTTTTATAATTAAAACCAGGTGAAGTAATTTTAAAATCTTTAATTGCACCATGAACATTTTTAGATCTTGTAGTATATTCTAATTTTTCACAATTAGTATCTAAGTATGTTGTAAATTCTGGAACTAGAGGTGATATTTTGAATGTTTCATCAGTAACATCAAAAACTTTATATTCACCATTATAAACACTATCAACAAATCGTATTTCTGCATAATTTTCAACATCTGTATCAGATGTACTAATATATCCACCTTTTGATAAAGCATAATATAACCTATTAGGAGTATTTTTTGAATATTGAACTGTAAGTTCAGCACCTAGAGGTCTATCTGGTGATGTTCCAATACCTATTGTTCCAACTCCAACTACATTAAATTCTACAGAATCTTGAGAACTTAAAAACTCATTCGTTAATTCTTTATCATAAAATACTTTAAAGTCAAAATCAAATAAGGTTGTNCTAGACAAACCAAAAGTTAATTTAGAATTTTTTACTACATCAATTCTGGGATTTATTAAAGATATAGATTGATTTGCTCCACCAGTGTTAGCTGTTAAAGAAATAACGTTTACTGGAGTTATATTTAAATCTGTTTTTGTTTCTGCTAACTGGAAATACCTTTCATTAATTTTGTTTACATAATATTCACCAGTTGATATTCCAGTTGCTGATCCATCATAAAATATTTTATCACCAGTTTTAAGACCATGATCACTTATATTAATTCTATTTGTTTCTACATTTGATGCTGAAAATGTGATCGGATTAATTAATAATTTTTCATATTCAGAATTATAATTTACAGAAATTGGTGTTGTTGTTCCTATACCAACTGATAAATTAGGAACTACATTCATTTTTACTACATCACCTTCTTGAAGACTATGTGTAGTTGTATTTGCTGCAGATACATTAGTTGTAACAATAGTTGTTATTTTAGCAATATCTCCAGTTACTTGTTCATGATTAGATGAAAAATAGTATAATCCAGATGAAATTCCAGCGGTTGATCCATTTGAATAGAAGTATAAACCCTCACTGGTACTTCCAATACCAACTTTTGTAGTTACAATACCAACATAATCTTCACCTTTGTTTATAATATAAACATCAAGTGAATTTTGTCCAACATGAGGAACTTTAAATTCAGTAACATTAGGTGTTCTACCAACATCAAATCTACTAGCATTATTATCTTTAACTAAAGTAACCTTTTGTCCAGTTTTAAATGGGTGGTTTGGTATGTGTATTGATCTAGTAGGTATTGATAAATCTTCTACTAACTCTCCAATAAAGTATTTTACCTCAGTAGCACCACCACTTGTGGTACCAACTCCTACTGATTGAGGTCCATTAAAGTATACTAAATCATTTATTTTAGAATCAAATTTCTTAGTTTTTACTGGAATATTAATTTTACTATTCGATACCTCAATTTGAGACCCAGAAGTATGAGCAATACCAGCTCCTCTTTGTACTTTTATTACCTTCTGTACATCATAAAGATTTAATACTCTTAATATCTCAGATCCAATTCTTAATGATCCACCAATTGATACTGTATTTGGAATATCTGTAACGTAAATATCTTCAATAACCCCATTCACATTTCCAACTGCCATAGTTTTTGCTAAACCTATGGTATCTGTAGAAACTCCTATCTTAAATGATCCTGTAAGGTTGAGTATACTTGTGCTCAATCCAGAAACTGATATTGAAGTTTGGTCATTTAATTCTATGAAAGGTAAAGTTGTTACTCCTACATTATCATTATCCTTCCAAGTAAATACTACATTTTCAAATTTCTGTAAAGTTGTATCAATTCTTGAAACACCAATACCTACAATTTCATCAACTTTAGCACTAAATCCAGATCCATTTGTATCTGTATTATCAAAAACAGTTAAATCACCAACTTTATATCCCTCCCCACCATCTAAAACAGTTATATCATCAATATCACCCTTTGTTACAGATTCAATTTTTGTTATTTGTCTAATTGTTTCATTTGATTCAATAATAAAATCATTATCACCAAACTCTTCATCAANAAGATAAGGTAGTGTATTTCTTAATAAATTAGAGTTATTAAAATCAAAATCTTGATTTAAAATTAAATTATCATTTATTAAAGGAGATCGATAAGTTTTTCCTATAAAGTATGGATATTTACCTTCTAATTTACTAGTTGCTGATGATATTCCAACAGTTGCAAAATATGCATAAATTCCATTTGGAAATTCTGGAGTTTTGCAAAATCTACCATTATGTAAGTCTAAATCTCCTAATCCATTATAAACATAATCATCTACAAAAAATCCTTGCTTGAAACCAGTAGGTCTATTAACAACTTTAGATACATCAAGTGTGTATGATGAAGTTAATATTTTTAAATCAGAATTTATATCATCAGGGTCAGAATATCCAAATGGACCATAAATTGGATTTCCATCATAAGACCATCCAATAATAGGTGAGTGGGTAGTTATTTCATTAAAATCACCATTTGATTTTGTGGAGAAACTATCTTCTAAAGAACTGATTATATCTTGAGAATATCCAATAACACCAAAACCAAAAGAATTTTTTCTGGATGTTAAATTAAAATCACCAAATCTATTTGCTCTATTTAATTTTAAACCTCTAACTCTAGCACCTAGAGAACCATTAGATCCCTTTGGTATTACATTAACCGCTGTAGTCAACTTATCATAACCTATACCAGAGTTTATAACAACAGCACTAATAATCTTACCATCTTGAATTACAGGTCTTACACTCGCTCCTGACCCCGTTCCAGCGTCTTTTACTTCTAAATCTGGAGCAGAAAAATATCCCTCTCCTTTATTAACAACTGTTACACTTGTAATTCTTCCATTTACAATTACTGGTTTAAGTTCACCATTTTTTCCAGTTAAAATACTTACATCAGGTTTTATTTGATGATTTAAAATTGTTGATCCATAATTTGATCCTTCTTCATATACATATGTACCTGAAATCTCTCCTTGAACAACAGGAGTTAGAGTAAATGTTCCAGTTACTGTTGATCCATATGATACTTCAATATTTACATTAATATCTGGATATTTAAATATCTGATATCCAATTCCTGTTGAATTTAATCCAACATACTTACCTCTATCATAATCAATAGTTGATGTTCCACCTACACCAGCATTTGCAAGTTTAAATGTATCATCATTAATTTTCTTAACAATATATGATGTTGTAGTACTTAATCCTTGAATTGGTGCATCGGAGGAGTATTCAATTATCTCACCACTTGAAAAACCATGATTTTTAAAATTAATAGTATTATATGATGTAGAAATTCCTGTTGGTTTAACTCTTAATTTACGATTTGTATAACCTGAACCTGATTCTAAAACCTTGACTGATATGAGGGTAGTTTTATTTTCTGTTCTAAAACGATGAATTCCACTAGCTCCAGTATCTGTTGATAATCCAACAGTATTAATACCTGCTATACCAAATAAAGCATCTTCTTTTGTATTAAATATTCTAACTGTTGATGGGTTAACAACTCTTACAAAATATGGATCGCCATCAGATAAAGTTCCTGTAATAGTATTAGAAGCATCATATGGAGCACCTATACCAATTGGAGCATTGTTGTTAGCACTATAATAAACTAACTGTCCATTTTCTAAGTTATGTTCTGTTTTAAAAGTTATAGTTTCATCATCTTTATCAATACCACCATTAAAAAATATATCTCTACTATCAAAGTCAACAAATCTATTTCTTATGCCAACCATAGGTTGAAGAATACATCCCGATCCATTACCACCTGTTACTGAAATACTTTGTACAGACTGAAAATCAAAATTTTGTGGATCAACTAAAACCTTCTTAACACTTCCAGTAACAATAGGTTGAACAAGTGCAGTTGTTCCTGAAGAAGTTTCAACACTAATTGAGGGTGGATTAACAACATCATAATTTTTACCACCATTTAAAACTTCAACTGAATCCAAATTACCATAATAGATGATATCATCAGATAATGGAGATCTAATTTGTACACCATCTCTCAATATTCCAATGTCATTAATTGGAGTTTCATGTTTTGAAGATACAGATAAATTTTGAGATAATGGAATTCTTCTTAGAATTTTATCTGACTGTAGTTTTCTATCTGCGTGTGATTGTAAAATGAAAGTATGATCTTGTGTTGAAGTTGTTCCAATACCTATCTGTACGGTGCTTGCTGTACCAATTTGACTGCGAGATTGGTATAATGCTATTTTTGATATATTTGCTCCTACAGAGGGTGTTATAGGGTCAACATAATAAGTTCTTCCAGATTCTAAACCAGATAAAACTTCAGTTTGAGGACTGTAAACAATCGCATCACCTTGAATAAACTTTATATTCTGATTTGATGGTGGTGAGAATTGTACGAAACTATATTCATTCGTTAAANNATTTNTTCCATCAAGACTTAAACCACTAGTTACTTCTTTAACTGTATCNATTGTTATATCATAATTTGGAAGTGAGTTTGAAGCAACGTATCCATCAGTATCACCATCACTATAAACGTTTAAAACATCTGATATTAATACATCATTTCCTTGCTCAATTTCAACTCCACTACTTGTTGCAGTTTCAATAACTCTTCTAATATCATATAATTGATTAGATATTGTGGTAAAACCTACAATATTATCAACTGTGATTTGATTTAAGTTGTTATCTATACTTTTAACAGTTCCAGTTCCCTCTATTACCTGTTGATTTCTCTTTAGAATATTAAATGTATCGCCTACTTTTAAGTTAGATGGATCAATTGGTGCTCTAAAAGTATATGTCGTTCCACTTATATCAACTTGAAATCTTGATGATGTATTATATTTCCATGAATTGGCAAATATTTCCTTGTAATTTGAATTGTCGTTTTTAATTTTTTCACCAATATTTTTTACAAAAATATTTTCCCCTTCATTTACAAGGCTAATATCTGATATAGGAACTAACTCAGAAAGAACTCCTGTGATTCTAAGATCAACTCTTTTAGATAAATCACCATCTTCATATCCAAAAATAGTTTCATTTGCTCTTATATCATCAGCAGTATTGATTTTAACTCCAACACCTGTACAACCAAAGAATTGATTAATTGTTTTAGATGTATAATCAATACTATTCTGCCCACTAATAATAGTTCCTGTTGCACCAAAACCAACTGTTGAGTCAACTGATATAACATNACNACCAANCGCTACNTCAGATAANACTTTTGTTTTACCTGGAACAGTNAAAANACCTTCNATTAAATCACGATCATTAAATCCTACAAATAATGAAATTTTGTAGTATGTTTTTTGATCTCTTTTTANTATTTCAACCTCAGATACAGATGCNTTNGTTCTTGTATCTGTTGATTTAAATATAGTTTGTCCAACCAAATTTTGTGGATCTCTTGTAGTTGAAATTAAGTCAGCAACAATTACTTCTCTACGTATAAATTCTGCTCCAGAAGGTTTTATTAAATTACCCTCAAGATCAAGTATTGTNGATTCNACACCATATAATACTTTAAATAAAATTCTTACAGATTCTTCTATACCTTTTGACTGGTAAAATGATCGAGCAAATTTTACAAAGTTACCTACATCTAAATCAGTGTCAAAATCATTATCTTCTAAACCTGGTAAAAATGTTCTTTTTAGTTTTTTATAAAATTCTTGTAAAAATAGTACTGATAAATTGGTAATTGTGCTACCAGAACTATGAGATTCTGCAGATGTGCTCTCAAAAACTAATTTTTCTCTATTAATTTCAAGTAATGAAGAAGATATACCAGCATTGTAACCTGTAATTCCACTAAATCCACGAATACATCCTGTGAAAGATGTAGATGTGATACCAGTATAAGATATTATTTCNTNATCTACCTTTAAAAGACCATATTCTGAAGGAAATCCCTTTGTACTTGGAACTGATATTGTAGTATCAGTTGCTGAAAAGTCTGATGAAACACTTGTAGTACCAGTGACAACTTCGGGAACAAGATTATCAGATCTTAAATATTGATCAAAGTTTGTGATTAAATCACTAGGACCACCTTGAAACTCTTGAGAAATATAATATTGTTTTAAAAAATCAGCAGCATTTGGAAAATCATTCACCAAAAACTCTGGCAACTGATTCTCAATAATCGTATTGACTTTTATTCTTTTGTCAATCTGTGACATAAATTATTTCCTCTCTAAATCTCCATTAGAGTAACTAGAGGTATAATAATCTCTCGTGAATACAACACCTGATACATCTTCACCTGAAGCAATTACATCCTTAAATGTATTTATTGTGCTTTTTGAAACGTCAAAACTTAAATATAGATCTTTTAATCCTACCACATCATTTGATTCAGGAAATGCTTGAACTTCAATTACATTATTTTGTGTTGCTGTAGATGTTATATTGATTGTATTTAAAATAATTTCACCTTTTTTATAATCAACTATACCAGCATCTTTGATTAATATTTGTTGTTCATCTTTTTGATTTTTGAAAACCACACTTAAAGTCCCTTTCATTGATCCATCAAGGTTTCCTGCAGCGTCTTTATTAGGAACATCAGTAAGATAAGCAGTTTCGTTTGATCCAGAAACTGTAAATCCAGTGCTTTTTATGTTAAAACCAGCGGGATTGATATAGAAGCGATTTCCAAAACACAATTCATATTGTGCAAATTGATTTAATAGTGCTTTTAAATCTCTTCTAATAATAACCTTTGTTATATTTGAAGTAATACCATTATTGATACGATCAATTAATGTGGTTATTTTACTATATTTAAATCTTCCACCAAATTTATTAATTTCAATAT
>FUFK010058933.1_pt1 | contig 14252 bp, 16 predicted proteins | sample 1021851 | NCBI WGS metagenome assembly FUFK01 (sample SAMEA51879418, study PRJEB19060) | metagenome | reverse complement strand
AACGACTCTTTCCCAGTGAGAATATGTGAAGTCAACTGTGAATTCCTCCAATGCATCTACTGTTTCGTAATTTAATTCGATAGCAGCAATGTTCTTTGGAAACATGTTGAAGAACTCATATCTCGCAAGGACAGCGTCGTCTTTACCTAATTGTTCGACAAAGGCTCTTGATAATAGGTAGTCATTAGATGCCATACCTACACCTGAATCAAGTTCCTGAATGTCTTGTTGCCATGCTTCTAGAGCAGACCTTGCAGAAAACTCACTATCGTTTATGATCGTCACTGACCAATCTTCGAATGTTCTATCTCCTGCTAACTTTAGGATGTGACCCCTAAAGTTTACTGGAATCTCACCTAGGGTAGCAGCGGGAATTGCAGCTCCTTTACAAAGGAACTCAATACGGTTTCCACTTCTAGGAATGAAGACTCTGAATCGGTTAGGTCTTGGGCCACCACCAATCAGTTGTGCTTTAAATTCGTCTATTGTTGCCATTCTTTACTCCTTAAACTGCTCCGTAGATTTCTTCAAACTCAACCCCTGACCTTGCAGCCACGAAGTTAAGAGTGATAAAGTTAATACTTCTAGCAGGTTTCACGAATATTGAACAAACAAATTCGTTTCTGTCGATGACTGAATCAGTATTATTAGTTTCATCACATAATACTGAGAAGTCTACTAGACCCCTTCTGTTCTTAACATCTCTTAGGAAAGGTTCTACTGCAGCTCTAAATTGTGCTCTAGTGAATGCATCATTGAATTCAAAGAGTTGTGATTTAGCTGCAACTGCAATTGCCTTTTCTAATACGATGAATAACCTTCTGACATTGATTCTATCGAATGCAGATGGTGTACTTAGTGCAGTTTTATCACCGAAAAGAACTGTTCCTTGGCCTGGGAAGGTTACGATAGGATTAATTCTTGCTTGATAAAGATCGTCTCTTGATCCTTGTGATGGGTTGAAAGCAAGTTTTGTAATTCCTAGGTATTGTCCTCTTGAGAATCCTGCTGGTGAGAACCATGGGTCTCTCAATAAGTCTGACCTTGCCATGATACCTGCTGTATGACCGTTGCCGGGCACCCAACAGTATTTGTCGTTGTATCTGTCGTATTGGTATACCCAACCTGAATCTAGAACTGCATAAGAACTTGATGTTACTGACGCGTAGTCTGCAATAACATTTGAACTTTGAGTTGACTCAGAAGCAACATTAACAACTGATGCTCTCCTTGGAGAAGCAATTACCATACAGTCTTTACGATTTTCTGCGACTTGGATTAATTGATTTACGATTGAATTGTGGTCTGCAAGAATGTCACCATTTGAAGTTCTAGTTGAACCTACGATTAAGAATGATACATCTTGAGTTTCTGCGTCACCGAAGTTATCCACATATCCAGCATATTTAACTGCTGGTGATGGTAAACCTCCATCAGCTCCGTCTGCAAGTGAACTACTAATTGGTGCAGAAGGTCTACCGAATGCAGTAGAACCTGATAATGCATGAGTGTGAACACTGTTTGCAGCTGGGTGAGTTGATGTACTGTGACCAGTCCACCATATCCAATCTGATTGATTGTTGATTACATTTTTGTAGTAATTTGAAGCACCTTCTGCGTTCTTCGCGTCTGATGCACATGAAACAAATCCGTAAGTTTCTAGGACTTCGTGTTGTTTTCCTGAGATAACTCCGTCTTCGTCTACAACTACTACATGAATTTCGTCTGCACTACCTGAAGCTGCAGTTGCAGATGCAGATGTGCCTGGAGCTTTATCAAATTGATTATAAAACTCCCAATATCTGTGAACTTGAGTTCCCGAAGATACTGCTTCTACGAGACCTGTTCCTGCTGGTTTGTTTAAAGCTTCGATGGTTATAGTTCCTGTTGCAGTCGCAGTCACTCTATATTCCTGAACATTACTTCCAAATCTGACTATGTCTCTTACTTGGAATCCTGCTTCAGATGTGACTGATATCACTGTCTGACCCACAGCTTCGTTTGCATCTAGAGTAGTCACATTATCATTGAAATATGCGTCTGAACTTGCACATACTGATACTTTTAGTGAATTACCTAGTGCGCCTGGGTATTTTGCAACCCAACTTCCTACAGTGCCTGCAGCTCCACCATTCTCAAATCCTGATTGGTAAGCATCTAGGTTTTTGATAACTGTATCGTCATCTGAACTAGATTGTGCATTATAGGTCGTTGCGCTTGCAACACGAACAACTTTGAGTGATGAACCATATCTTAAGAAACTCTCTGCAGCATAGAAATCCTCGGCACCTGCGTCTGTGTCAGCAGGTGTGTAGAATATATCTACTAAATCGACAGCATCTGAAACCGATACTACTTCATCAACAGGGCCCCATNGNAATGCACCCGCGAATGCTCCAGTCACACTGGAAACTGCAGGCACAACATTTGTCAAGTCTATTTCTTTGACCTGAACGCCTGGTGATACTTGAAATGCCATACTTTTCTCCTGTTAATGTAAAAAGTTGTTTACTGTTTTATTTATAACTTTATAGTTTCTAAAGAACTACCATTTTACTTCATTACCCATCTCTTTTGAGTACCAGCGAGTTCCCTCACTGTCTACAAAGGTAGAATCTTCGGGTTTTACCTCTCCAAAGACCCCTGCTGGGAGTATATCGTCTTCGATCATCTTTTGTTGTTCTGCATATAACAAGTCTTTCACTTGTTTATCAGTTAGATGATAGAAGTATTCTGTGGTTATAAACCAACTGAATAATACTAAATTCATTACCATGTCATCATGATATCCTCTGTCAGCCTCATATGAGTTACCTTTAGTGACAAAGGTCATCAATTCTGTTATTGTTGCACGATCTACAAGATGTAATCGTTTTTCCTCTAACAATTCTTTGAGTGTAGAACATCCTACCCGTTTAATCTTTTTATTAACGGTTACTCCAATATCCTCTGCTTTTAATTGTCCTTGTACAAAGACATTTGGATATTCAATATCATAGTGCAACTGAGTTGCAACCATTCCACCCTCTGCATTATTTTCTATAATTACTAATGCTTCGTTGTAAGCTCGTACATACTTATTTATAATATCGGGAAACAGCATAGGACTTATCATACTGTCACGATATGTTGCAACCTGTTCGAAAGGTTGTGTTGATACATCAAATACTGTGAATGTAGAGAAGTCCATACCTCTACCTTTTGCAACATCAACCGTACAGATGTAATCATGTCCCTCTTTGGGTTTCTTATATATGTTGACACCATCCCTGTTCCATTCAGGTTCCCATGCTTTCATACCTAACAAGGTGTCTGAGTTAATTAATGTGTTACCAGTACCTAAGAATGAGTTACCATACTCTTGTTCAAACTGGGCCTCTGAGGTGTTTGCTATGGTCATCTCCTTCCATTCTTCATCTCGGCCCGGCACATCGTACCAGTTTATTATAAAGTGCTTGTATTCTGACTGTTCATGTACTGCAGACTCGTATATTCTATGGAACATATTACCTACACCGTTTGCAGTTGAGGTTATAATAACCTTCGAATCTTTACCTGATGTGATAACGGGATATGTTGCAGTATAGAATGTATCTGCATCATCTACAAATGCAAACTCATCGAGATATAGTAGGTTGATCGACATACCACGAATCGAACTTGAAGAAGTTGCAGCTGCAACTACTTTTGAATCGTTTGAAAATTCTATTGATCCTTTGTTAAGAATCTTAACGCCTGGTTGTAAAAAGAATGGTACAGACTCTAACATGGTTACGATTCTTGCAATCATCTCCCTTGCAATTGCACCTTTGTTAGCAAGAACAGCTACAGTTACTTCGGGATGAAATAATAGATACCATAGTAAGTATGCACATGATGTGATTGACTTACCACTCTGTCTTGATGCAAGAACTATATTAAATCTGTTCTTATTGTAAAACTCTATCAGGTTTTCTTGATACCCACGAAGTTGGAAAGGAACCATACCCTCATCTAGGGATATGATCTGAGTATAATTTTCGATGAAATGAACTGGGTCTTTAGAACACTTTAAGTATTCATTCAGTTCTTCCTCGGTATACTGTGTCTCGACACCAGCTCTCTTGATGAGAGTGTTACCAAGATATCCTTCGTTTACTGGTTTAACCATAAATTTTCTGGCGGTGTCCAAGACCCCGTGTATTCATACCTATTTGGATACGGATCATATGCACAATCTTTTTCCAATGTCAAAATTGTACTTGGAAACTCAGTGTAAATATCTTGTATCATATCGTGTTGAGTTTTTAATCGTTGATAACTTGCATTTAAAAGATCATCGTCAATATCGTATCCATCTAATCGTGTTGTCCTAGCTCTTGATGATGCAAGTGAATTTGGTCTAGGCCCATCTGATGTCATTGAAATTGCATAACTAACAACTTGTTCTAAAGTGTTTTCTCTTTGTAAATAAAAGATTACATCGGCAAACTCAATTACCTGTCTATGATCTCCGCCTGGCCATTGTATAGGATGAAATTTACCTACAATGTCATTTGTTTTTGTCAACCAATTATTGACCTTTGTGGTTCTATCCTCGTAGAAGTCACATGATATTTCTCCTAAACCTTCACAAGCTCCTGACTTGTTGTTTACAATCTTTTCATGTAAGTACCAACTACCAACTCTAAAATTACTAATTATTAATCTTCTCATACATAGTTCTCCATCCAACCTAATCGGATTAATTCTTTGAATGCTCTATCATGTTTATTTACATAATCGATCATTCCCTCTTGTTCTTCTCCATCACCATCCATATACTCCTGTGGAAATACTCTACCATTGACTTCTAACATATTTGTTTTGTTTATCAATGCATCTATCTCAGGTATACCTTTGTGTAGATATATGTCTGCTTCAGGCCACTTACCCATTTTGAAAAAATCATGATGTATAATATCCCAATGTGGGTACATACCTTTTGTATATACACAAGCCCATTGGTTTTTATCTATACTAATGCATTTTTCAGCACCGTAATATTCTGCAAGATGAAGTAGAACACCTGTCCCACCTCCTAGATCACATACAGTTTTACCAGCTGCATGTTCCCTTAACCAGTTTTCATATGGATTGTAATCCTCTACATTATCAATATCTTTCCAGTAATCAGTTTGATGACGGGTCAGATGTCCCAAAGCAAGTAACCAAAAAGCTTCACCTTCTTTTACTTCGGGTATAGGTAACGGTTTATATTCTTCAATTGTTTCGAACATCTTTTTTAGACTCCTTTTTCAGGAACTTTTGCAACTCACTTGTTGAACCTACATACAAATGATTATGATTGTGTCCTGACTGAACTATCCTCCTTCTCTAGGTCTTTTAACTTCTTCTGTATATCTATCAACTTTTCTGCAGTCTCAGATACAGTTTTAATTAATTGACCAGCAACCTCATATGCTCTAGGGTGTTCGGTTTCTTTGGAAAGTTCTAGTATGCCATCTATTGCATCTTGTCCTCTCTCAACGAGGTCATATAAATTCTCACGGGCATACCTGTAGTCTGTTTCGATATTCTTGTCCCTATCAGGAACTTTAACTAATTTAGTTTCTTGTTTGATATCACTATTGATATCTAGAAGATTATCTAATTTTTGATCTATCTCTTTTGTCATAACTAAGCATCACCAGCGAGGTCTTCTGAATATGTAGTACCCCCACCTTCATCATAAAAAGTTACCGTTTCTGCAACTACAAATGAATCTGATGGATCAACTGAACCAACAAATTTCAATGTAGTATTTGCATTTATTGTGATTGCATTATTCAATACTATTGATAACTTATCACTTGCAATACTCTCAACGGTAGGATTCGTTGCTAAATTGGTTCCGAATACTTCGTCACCAACACTTATCTTACTATTTATTGCAGTTGCAAAGGTCACTCCTTGTGAATTAGAAACTGCATTTGCAACTTCACCGAAAGCTGGTTCATAGTGTTTAACCTCTTTAACCAATCCTGAATTGTTAATTTGAGTTGTGGTAAACCCAGCTTTTAGATCAGTATTGATATAATCTCTTTCGATAACATTCTTGATGACCTCTCCAGTATAAACAGGGCCAAAGAAGTATGTCTTCATAGTAAATTCTAATGTGTATTCTATAACTCTTCTTTCTTCAAATGAACCTTCATACATATCTTCCATTGCAATTGAGTTAAGTATGACTGGTACATCTCTTACCTCACTCATACTGTCAACCATTTTCATTGCAACGGTATATTCAGGTTGGAAGTAAGGAACTATTTGTTCTACTATTTGTAGTGCATCGATAGCGTTCTTTGCAAGTATCGATAAAGAGAAGTTAATATTGTAGGGTGATGGTTGATATTGGTATCCTCTTTTTCCAACATCAGCTGTTTCCATTACAGTCTTTTGTGTTCTTATAATTTTATTTTGTTGTCTAGTCGGATCGTATTCTAAACCAGTCATTTCAAAAGCCATACGAGGTAAAGATATAGAAGTTACTGAACCATCTCTTTGTTTTGCATCTTCTGTTAATCTTAGTAGAAACTTTTGTTTTGGGCCATAGGATATGGGTACTTTCTGTTGAGTGAGTACAGTCCCATCTGCTTTAATTTTCTTGATATCAATGTTGTTAAACAATGTACCGAAAACTGAAATCGATCTCTTTATAGTTTCGTTGTAAAAATAAGTTCCAAACATTATGGTTCACCAAACGGATTTACTTCACTAAAGTCTAAGTAATCATTATCTTTAGCTTCAAACTCTACATTCTGTGCAGAATGATCTTGACCAAATGATAGTACATCTGTAATTGCAGCTATCACTCTTGCACAACTTGACGATGCACCTGTTAGTGTATCACCCACTTGTAGTGTTCTAGTGTTATCCTTAATTGTAAGTTTTCTAGATTGTGGTTGCCATAGTACAACCTCTCCAACTGTCGTTGTAACACTGTTGATTACTGTCGTTAAATTCTCTCCGACTGTATAGTTTCCAGTACCAGTTTGCATAGTTAGTTCGATTGTGTAAGCTTGGTCTGCTTCTACTAAGTCTGCAGAAGTACCAGTATCGAAATCTTCTCCACCGTATGAGAAGAGTGAACATCTCATCTTGAAGACAAACATTTTTCCTAACTGGAAGAAAGGGTCTTGGTCTTCTACAAAATTTATTTCAAACATTGAACCTGTAAGAGGGAAATATATTATATCCCCTTCATTAGGTCTAAGTGATGTTGCAAGATTTGAGTCTAGAGAAATAAATCTCTCCCATGTTCTGAGAGACATTATAAATGTTGCTTCCTCTTGTATTTGAACACCAAACTTAGAAACAAGGTCTCCTTCTCCTTCGAAACCCTCAGTGTTCTCTAGATACATCTCGACAGAATAGGCGTCACCGAATCTTGACTGAACATCGTCATTCAATATACTGTCTTCCTCTATAATTTGTCTTGGTAGATATAGGACATCGTGTCCATAGAATCGTAATGATTCTACTACCAAATCCTCATAGAGGTGCTGTTCTGTCTTTACAGCATGATTAAAATAATTATTTGTAGGCATTCACTTACCCCATTAAGTCCATGACGGGAAGTTCGTAATTCAATCGAGACTCCTCTTCTAGTTTTGTTATCTCCTCTTGTGCTTGTGCTTTCATTTCTGATGCATTTAAAGTCACCCCGCCAGGCAATGCAACCCCCTCAAACTTGGATAGATTTTCTCCCCATTGATACTTCACTAATGCAGTTGAATATCTTTTCAACCACATATCATTGTAGATATCTGTGAAGTCTGTTGGGTCAATTTTTCTATGACATTCTATGATTATGAATTCGTTACCACTTAGAGCTTCGATATCCATATCAAGATACAATCTATTCATGTGTTGTTTATATCTTATCGGTACTTGACCAACAAGTATATTATCCATCATGGTAATATGTTGTTGTACCATTTCGTAGTATAATATATTTGTTGCAGATAAATCATAAAGATCATTCAATCTTAACTGATATCTTAAATCAAACATGTTTAAATTATGTTTGTCATTGAAAGGGAAGATTCTATTTACGGCTAATACAAACTCAGGTAAAACGATGTAATTTTGTTGTTGTTTTACTTGCTCATTATCATACGCATGAGTTCCAGCTACATTCTCTGTGAATGTTTCATCTGATCTCATCGTAGTTTTCTTTGCGTCTGTTATTTGGTGCTTGAGATAAACTCTGATAGAACCGTCATAATGGTACTCTTGGAAGTATTGAATGGCCTCATCCAGTCTATCATCAAACTGGTCATCGTCCACATTGATATCTAAAACTGGAGCTCCCAGTTTTCTTTTAACATATTCTTTTAATGATGCTTTACTGTTTGGTATTGCCATAAGTAGTATTCCTTTCGTATACTACTATTTATACCTTTTCTATTCTTGGAAATAAGTTTTATGCTGAAGACGGTCAAGTTTCTCATCTATCTTCTGAATCGAAGATAAAACTCTCTCAAAATCGGCCTCGATCTGTTCTCTTGTTGCGTAATCTCTTGCGATTTCTTCTCTTGTTTTATTGACGAGAATGTCTAGTCTTTTTTGTTCTGATAGGACTGTACGGATCAAAAACCCAAGTGGGACTATGATTACAGTCATAATTAGGTTCCATATTATGTAAGGTGATATCGTAATTTCCATACGATTATTTATGTAAATTAACCCCTTACTTTAGGGTCATCGAGTTCAAATCTATTCCAATGATAATCTATAGGTATGTCAGTTTCAGAACCCATTCGGTGTGTAACTGTATTGAATGCAACACTATATCGATCTTTACTGGTTGTATTAGGTTCAACCATGTGTATAAGACCGCTAGGGAAGAGTAAAAGGGTTCCTGAGACTGGTGATACCTCGAAGGTTTCTCTCTGTTTGTTGTTATGTGGGAAGTCACTAACTACATCTGCACCCTCTTTTATTGCAACAAAATTACCCTCATCACCGTCTGCATGTACATAAAATGCACCACTTAACCAACAACCATTATGCCTGTGAGGTTTATTCCATGCACCTTTGTCATTTATATTACCCCACATATTACCCAAACTTACACTTGCTTGAGAAGTATCTACACGCAACCAAGGGAGAACTTCAAGATTATATTTGTCCTTGATTACACGGTTAATTTTGGCCCAGGCGGGTCGTTTTTCAAAGCCATCTTGAGATTGCCAACCTGTATATGCGTTAGATACTTGTCTACCAACTGGGTCTTTTTTTCTCACTGCATCCATGTCATCTTTTAACTGACATAGATATTCTTCCGATATTAATCCTTCCTCTACGAGATTAAACTCGAATAAGTAAGTAGGAAACAATAATCTAACTGACATAATCTATTCTCTATCTATTTTTTCTGACTCCGAACCATCCCAATTCAAATCAGTCAACTCACGCTGCTTATCTTTAAAGCTTTGATGAGCTGGACATTCAGGTGGTGGTGCTTCTCCACCATCTGTAGGTTTACCATAGAGTCTTGATTTGGGTTTCCAAATCTTACCACTTCTATATCCACCTATATTTAATTGGTCATTTGGTAGTCCAGTTTCTTCGTCCACCAGTCTTAACTCCCTTTGCCATTTTTGCATACTATCAGGATGTATTGCATGTTGTCCATGCCATGCTTCTGCATCTTGATAATAATATGTAGATGCCCATTCTTCCCTCTTGAAAGGGAAGATTTGTACAAGCGGTGTTCCCGCTTCTATTGTAAAAGAATGATTAACTTTTGGATAAAAAATAATTTGTGCATTATCCATATTGATATTGAAACGATCAGAATCAATCACACCTTGCCAACATGCAAAGTATTTATTAGAGAACATAAATGGATCAAGAAAGAGAACTGAATAACCTTCGGGTGTAATCATGTTCCAGTTTGAAGTTATTTTAAATGCATCTTTCACTGGGCCTTGGGCACCCATATATTCTACAGAATCTTGTAGTTGTGCTGAAGGATGTGATTGTGAATAATGATTTGCAGTTGGAGAAGTTGAAAATTTTTCTCCTTCATCAGGCCAGTTCCAATCAGGCCCATTCATTACATGTATTTCTTCTGTTGCAAGAATATAGTATCCCATAGTTAACCAATCTTGCATAGAAGGACAAGAACGAATAGTCTGAGCCATTCTTCCTCTGTGGTCTACACGAACCTTTTGTTTCTTCCACCATTCAGGTTGCATCTCTCTAGCTGCAACTGGTCTAAGGTTTGCATACGATTCTTTGTTAAATGTTCTGAACTCAATAGTCGGCATACTTATCTCTATCGTCTTTTAAAACTATTTCGTCACCTCTAATTACAATAGACTTCCTATCTATGTATCTTGCAGATTCATGTGGTGCTTCTGCACCATGTGGTAATCTCCCATCAAACATTAATAGTCTATTTGGTACAAAATCAACTGTACCAGTTTCATACTCATCCATAAAATCTAAAATTCCACCGTGAACTATCTCACTATAAAATCTTAATTTACCACCCCAGTTTGGATTCCAAAATGTATTAGGATAATACAGAAAGGAAAGATTCCATTCATCATTTTCATCACAATCTGAATGACAAGTTCCATGTTGTCCATGGGTTTGTGAATTACCACCAGCGTATTGAAATCTAACCCAATCAAATCCAAAGTCTGTTCTTATTTTTCTATCAAGGTATCTAAACAGATAATTAGGAAAACCATTCTTTCCATTCAAATGACCATCTCTCATATCATGTCCTCGAAATAACTCACACCCCCATAACTGATGATTAGGTAAACCACCTCTTCCATCATTGGGAAGACCATTTACTTGATTTGTTTTCTGCCAAGAACAGTGAGCAAAGTCTCGATTCACTGCATGAAATACAGCATCTTCAAGATAATTATCTAAAACATAAACATTGTTACCTAGAGGCATTTCCTTGATATGGAAAGGCTCATCAATGTGTACAACATTGATATCCATTTTAACCCATGCCAGGGCCTGATGAAGGTGGTGGAAGTGTCATTAAATAATCTTCTAAAGGTTTTAGAGTATCTTCTCTTGTAATNGAAATNTCTTTATACAATCCNTCTGCAACATTTGCTATTGCATCGAANTATTCTAAAGCTCTTCTTGCATCCGATCTATGTGGATGTGCTGATCCTTCTCTTGCAGCCAGTAGAACTTCAACCATATTATCAAATCCATACTTCTCGGCTTGTTGATGTTGATTGTTTTGAACTACTTCATGGATTCGACCAACATATTGTTGGTTTAAGCTGACACCGTGAGGTGGTTCTGCATTACTGATATAAGCTTCAACTGCATCCTTCTCAGTTTCAGATAGAGGTAATCTATCTTGTTCTTCTAANCTCTATCTTCGTCATTCCATTTTTCGACTTTACATTCTATATCATCATAGATAAGAACTTCGTATTCGAAACCTAACTCAGGTCTGTCTACATTTTTGTGTTCCCATTCCAAACCATTTGGTTTTCTTATCCAAAGGTTTCCGTGTTCACAATAAATTAATGCATTCATAATATCTCCATTATAACATATTAGGTGCTGTTTGGCAATCCTCTTTTATGTTTTTCATATAAGTCCAACATATTTATGTGGGAATAATCCATATCTTTTATCCAAGGCCCACCCCTTGTATAATGGATTGCATGATGAGTCTCGTTGAAAGAATCATCGTATCCCTCAGTACAAATTTTATCGTGAGGAATTTTGCTTATCTGATCTGTCCATTTGAATTGATGTAGAAACATTCCACTCTCATTATTAACTACTTCGGGTGTAAGTTTTCTACAATCTTCGTGTCCATTATTGAATATCATCATACTAGACCATAACTTCATAGGATATGATACATTTTTCTCACCACCCATTTTGTTTTCATCATGATGTTTGAAATCATACTGAACACATGCAACAGCATTATCAGGGTCTAAGAAGTAGAATAAACTCATAGGATTATGTTTCCATATGTAGTCATCATCTATAAAGAAGCTGAATCCCTCATAGTTTTCTAGATATGGAATCAAGAATCTACTGTAAGTAAACTCAGTAGATTGATTTGCATACTCTCTAGTATATTCCGAAATTGCATTGATGTCAAGTTTCTTAACTTCTACTTTATAATCATTGAAATATTCTTCTGCAACTCCACCTGATTTTATATTCTCAATACTATCATGTATAGACTTTTCTGCAACATCAAATAAGTCTGAATGATTTGAATCATAACCTAAGTAAATGTTAACAGGTTTTTTCTTAGTTAACTTCGTAACCTTTTTATTGAATTCAAAAACTTCTTCTCTAAAATTTAGACCAGCTACAGACGATAATGAGAATTCTAACTTTCCATCGTCTACCCATATTGCAGATAAAGTATTATGTTTTGATTCACTACCTATACTCAGTTCTTCCCAAAAACTTATTAACTCATCACCACTCAATGCTTCACATTCAGGGAAACAATCTGCATAATCAGTCACTATGGTTTGAAATTCAGGTTCGTCCATTGTTTCAAATACTTTACATCTTATAGAGCCTGGATGTATAGATAATTTATATTTGAATCCACTACCTAAACCTAAGTTTGTATGACCTTGTATCGGATGTCTCAATCCTTCCTTCTGAATATTGTTTACTAACCAATGAGCTTTAGCAGCGTGATAGTATACTGAGTTTACAGAATTTTCTTCGTGATCCTCTAACTCATTACAATCGGGATGGTCACTAACAGTTGATATTTTTTGATATTCATCATCATAGTTCATGAAGTCCATTGAACCACCACCTAAAGGATGATTAGGTCTTAAAGGTGCAGTCCANCCATGATGTAAATATCTTTGATACTGTATTGCATTGTGATGTAATTGACCAAAAGTTTGTATCTCTTTTGCATCTATCTTTGGTTTTATATACTTCCAAGGGACTATTCTGATCGGTGGTAATTGTCTAACAATATAATTTAAAACTTCTCTAAAGTTTTTAGAGCCTTCTGTATCAGGTCTAAAAAAATCTATTGCACCAAGACTATATGCCTTGTGTCCAAATTTGAAGCCTGGTCTAGAAGAATCTTTAGAAGCTTCTTCTAAAGTCATTCTAAAGTTATGATTGCGTGCTTTTTCAAGTGTGTCGATATTCTCTAACATACTTGTATTTAGTGGGTTAAATTATGAGGTAATTGGAGTCCCTGGCCACTGCTGTTGAGCTGCACCATCCCATCTAGGTTCAGGAGTTCTTCCCTGTCTTGCATATGTAGAAGGACTTCTATGGTTGTATGGGTTCTGCGTATTTGCAATCACCTGATATGTTGATGGACTTCTATATGAATAGGTATCAGGTGTCTGTCCTTGTCTTGCATATGTAAACGGTGATCTATGATCGTAGGTAAACGGAGTCTGACTGTCTCTTATATTTGGTTCTTGAGCAGACCTGATATTAGGTTCTTGTTGGTTTCTAATATTAGGTTCCTGTGCATTCACTGGATTTCTATAGGTGAATGGTGATCTATAGTTATATGTAAATGGTGTTTGGCTATTCTTAATCGTAGGCTGTTGATTATTCTTAATCGTAGGTTGTTGATTATTTCTAATATTAGGTTCCTGTGCTGATACTGGACTTCTATAGGTGAACGGTGATCTATAGTTGTAAGTAAAAGGTGATCTGTAGTTGTAAGTAAACGGTGACCTATAGTTGTAAGTAAACGGAGATTGTTTACTTCTAATAGTAGGTTGTCTACCATTTACAGGATTCCTGTATGTAAACGGCGACCTATAGTTATATGTAACAGGTTGTCGAGCTGGTGTCTGATATGTGAACGGATTCTGATAGTTCGCAGGATAAGTAAACGGATTCTGTGCGTTATAAGTAAACGGCTGCCTCGCGTTCGCAGGATATGTGAACGGGTTCTGAAATGTAAACGGAACTGGTTGTCTTGCTTGTCCTATGTAAGGTGATTGAGCCATAATTATTTAATCTGTGGATTACCTCCGCCGCCTGGTATGTTAATTGGTATCCTTGCCTGATATTGGTAAGGAGACTGATAAGATGCATTATTAGGTTGTCTAGCAGGTGCCTGATATGTAAACGGGTTTCTTCCCTGTGCAATAAAAGGTTGTCTCGCAGGTGCCTGATAGGTTGCTGGTTGTCTTGCGTTAGCAGGATATGTAAAAGGAGATTGTCTACTTCTTATATTAGGTTGTCTAGCATTTACAGGGTTTCTATAT
>FUFK010048908.1_pt1 | contig 14254 bp, 10 predicted proteins | sample 1021851 | NCBI WGS metagenome assembly FUFK01 (sample SAMEA51879418, study PRJEB19060) | metagenome | reverse complement strand
TTCCCCAATTAAGCCAGAATTGTGAGCCCCAATAGGATTAAAATATCTAAGAATTGCTATTTTCCAATTTTCATTAATATTTTGATAAATATCATTTAACATTTTTTCAACAGTTAATTTTGTTGTCCCGTAAGGATTGGTAGGTGCCAAAGGGGAATCTTCTTTAAGAAAATCTTCGGATGTATTTCCGTAAACTGTTGCGCTACTACTAAAAACAATAGTTTGGCAATTATTTTCTTTCATACTTTTAATCAAATTATATGAACCATGGACATTGTTTTCCCAGTAATTTAAGGGTTTTATAACCGATTCTGCAACGGCTTTTAAACCTGCAAAATGAATTACTCCATCAATTGCTTTTTTTTCTTTTAAGGCTGTTTTGAAGACATAATCTATAAAATCTTTTTTTCTAATATCACCTTCAAAAAATCTTAATTTGTTTGATATATCTATATTTTTACTCCTAAAAATTTCTTCTATTTTTAAGAGAGACATCTTAGAACTATTAACCAAAGAATCAATAANATAAACATTATATCCTTCAGAAAGTAAGTTAAAGCAAGTGTGAGAACCTATGAAACCAGTCCCTCCTGTTATTAGAATGTTTTTCATTATGGTTTAAATTTAAAAAATATAAAAATTATAAGTTATTGATATCTAACTAATTTTATACCCAAGAAAGCTTTTAAAGTTAAATTAATTTCCTATTTAAATTAAATATTATCAATCACCTTCAATTTTCGACGGATAAGAACTAATGCCCTACCTTTTACTGAAATCAAACAATGTATACATCCCTCTTATCGCTATTATCCTTTCTTAGAAAATTCCCTCCATTATGCTGGCTCCTCTAAACTATTTATTTACTTTTAATGAAATTATTGTCTTTAAATTCCTCTTTTTTTTATTTAAAAATTCCTAATTTTTTTCTCCATTAGCTATGAAATATGGATTAAGGATATCTTTCTTCCCATAAATTAATTTTTCTCCATTAATTTGTCGTACTTTACCTCCGGCTCCTTCTAGGATTGCGTGAGCTGCTGCCGTATCCCATTCAGATGTTGGTCCTAATCTAGGATATAAATCTGCCTTCCCTTCAGCAATCTTTAAAAATTTTAGACTTGAACCTGCTTGTATGAGTTCTACTTTTCCTTGAATATCAGAAATAAATTTTTTAGTATCTTCATTGAGATGACTTTTACTGGCTACTACCCTGCATATTCCTGGTAAAGCCTTATATTTTATTTCAGATATTTTTTTCTCATGATTAATAACTTTAGAACCAAATTCTTTACCTCCATAGTAAATTAATTTTTTAACTGGAACGCTAACAAAACCTAAGGTTGGTGAAGAATCTTCGATTAAAGCTAGATTGCAGGTAAATTCATCTCTTTTATTAATAAATTCTTTAGTACCATCCAATGGATCTATTAGCCAAAAAGTACTTAACTTTTTGGAGTTATTAAAAGAGTTTTCATCTTCTTCACTTACTATTGGTATTAGTGGGAAAAGTTTCATTAAACCATCTGTAAGTATTTTATTGGCAGCCAAATCAGCTTTTGTAACTGGCGTATGGTTGGATTTAGAATCTACTTTAATATTGGATTCTCTATAAATTTCTATTATCGCTTTATTAGCTTTATGCATTAAATTAATTATTTCTTCAATTTTTTCCAAATTGCTAAAAATATCTTTTGCCTTGTTCATAATTTTTTCATTAATTAAAAGTAATATTAACGTACAAATAATTAATTTTAATTATCAGATTAACTAAACTTTTGATCATATAAATTTATTTTTAATTTCTGATATCATTAATCGCATTTACATTTATTTCTTTCATTAACCTTCTATGAATTCCATCAAAAGCTAGAAGTGGTTGTCTAGATATTAACTCATTGCATTCATCAATTGTTAAGATTTTATATCCAAAGAAATTCAAAATATCAATATGGTCTTTAAGAATATCATTAATTTTAAGTATTCCGCTCATACCAAGAAAAGTTAAATGCTTAGGAAGCATATTTATGATTTTTGTGATTTTAGTATTTTCTTTGCCTTCAATCGCAACATTATTTCCCAATATTAAATTATGATCAAGGTTTAAACTTTCTAATAGACCATTCTGAGAATTGCAAAATTTTTCATAAGTAGTTTGTATTCCTGACCCTCCAAATTGATTAATGTTTTTGATTTGCATATTCGCTTTTTTAATCCAATTATTTGTTATGTTTTCAATTTTTTTACTATTTGACTTTTTTACTTTACTAAGGGCTGAACCAATATAAAGATAGGGTGATGATATAGAGAAAATATATTTACAATTTTTGAATTCATTAANTATCGCAGCTACTCGCATAATATTTGGTGGACTTGATTCTATAAAAATGCTTTTTTTTTCATTTTCCGCAAGCTTATCCCATTCATTTTTTATAAAATTCCAGTCAAAATTCGCATTCACATCCCATGGTTTTTTTCTCATAATACCTCTCACAGATGGAGCCATTTGCCCCTCATTATTTCCGAAATTAGGAAGGTAAGAATTCCTGATATTATTATTTAAATATTGAGAAATAATTGTGGTACCAGAAAAATTTGGAGAAAAAAGAAATATATATGAAATTGTCATTTAAAATTTTTCGGATTGCATATCTTTGATTATAAAGAGGATCTAAATCAAAATTTGGTAAATGTAAATCCTTTTCCTGATCAATTGAGCTGAAATAAAAATTTTTTTAAGAAAAAATAGTTTTAATTATGCGTTGATCAAGTGAAAAAACGGGACATCATTTTTGATGATTATGGAATTATATTCAATGATTTTATAAATTAAAGAAAATTGATTAAGGATTAATTTGTTTAGGATTATTTTTTGATTCAAGATTTATGTATATATTAAACCAAATAACAAATAACCTATTTGACAATTCTCCAATATTATCTGTCTTTATTTTTATTTTTCTTTTAAGATTTTCGAAGATTGATATATTTTTTTTTGCTAANTCAAAAATATCATATTCATCATTAATATAAAATGCATCTTTATCTTTATTTACTTTGTCTTGGAATTTTGTACATAAATAATCCTCAATCCATTTAATAGAATCTTTTTTTTCTTTTAAAGCATCATTAAGTTTTTTACCGCAAAGTATAATTTTTGGAGATTTGTTAGATTCAAAAATTTTTAAAAATTTTTGGTTTGTTTTTGAGACCAATTTTTTATTTAGTACTTTTGCTGCTCCTTTATAAATTTTCGATGATTTGAGTAAAAAAGTATATGCAATTACTATCCCATTCACTGATTCATTTGAGATTACTTTATTATATTCATTAGGTTTTAATTTCATAATTTTTGCTATATCGTCTATAACATCTCCGCCTATTAAATTAGTTCTTTTATATTCCTTAATATGAAGTTTTGAAATCTTATTATTTTTGATATAAGGTTCAAACTTTTTCCTATAATCTGGAATCAGATTATTAAAGTTAATCTCTTGATTGAATGAATGTACTCCAGGACCCTTTACTCTCTGTTGAAAACCCGATGAGGCAAAATCTATAGGATTTCTGACGTAACAAATAAGCTCTATCTCATGATTTGGGAAAATATGATTAACGAGATCAACTACATATGATGTATTACTAAAGTCTTCTCCTGAAAAAAAGACATTTTCATTTTCTAATTCTTTTGCTGTTTTATAAATTAAATTCATATATTTATTTTCCTTTAAAAGGGGCAGACAACTTTCAAATTCAAGGTTCCTCAATTCTTCAGTAGAGNGGATATGAGGAAATAATTTCTTAAATCCAACACCATGATTAGGACCTAAAATGGGAAAGTATTTAATTTTACCTGATTTAAATTTTTCACCACAAAAAGTTTCCTGTATTGAGGAAGACCCAGTCTTATGCATTCCAATATGGATATAACATTTATTTGCCATTTATTATCTAGAATTTTTTTTAATATATTTTATTTTATTAGTAAAAATATATCAATCATTAAAAAAGAAAACTTAAAAGTTTAATTAAAATAGAAAAAATTCTTATTAATTTATATAATGAATAAGAATTTTTATATTTATTAATTTTTGCTTTGTTTATTCTATTGGTAGCTTAATAAAGATAATGTCAAAAAATACCATTTTAATTTATTTTTATTCTGATTATTTTGATAGTTTCCTTAACTTATACACTTCAATAAATGACTTGGGGATGCTTGATTCGCAAAATATATATTCTATTTTAGTTTATGGTGATACTAATAAGGTCTTAGATAAATCAATACTTGATAAATTTAATAAAAAAATATACTTGAAATGTAGATCAGATCTTTATGGATATTTTAAAGGTTTAGAAAGTATAAATATTGAAAGTTTTGACTACTTTATTCTTATGAATTCAAGTTGCATTGGACCTATTTTACCTTCTCATTTTTCGAAAAAAAATTGGGAAATTGTTTTTACAAAGGAATTGAAAGAATTTGGCCTCATCTCCCCTATCATTGAGTTACCTCCTTTAGATGATAATTATGTTAAGAAGCTTAAGTTAAGAATTGATCTAAATAATTTAAAAAAATTGGAAACAATCCCTTTTGCACATAGTTACTTTTTGGTTTTTAATAAGATGTCAATTATCAATATTTTAGAAAATCAGGCTTTGCCAAGTAAAGATGTCAATAGAAATGAAGCTGTAGGACTTTATGAAAGATTTATAACCGCAATTCTCTTAAATAATGATTTTAAAGTTAAATCATTTCTTTATAAATTTAAAGAAATTTCTTTTGATAAATCATCTATCAATAATTTAATAAAAGAATTCTTAACAAATAATTTATCTGAAAACATTTTTATTGATCCTGAAATTCCTTATCAAGGTAATTTTGGAAGTGATTTACATCCTTACGAAGTGGTATTTTTTAAGAATATAAGATTTCCTCACTCTCATAGAGGAGAAAAACAATCGGGCATATCACAATCTAATAAGGATTTCTTAGAAAATATTATTGGCTTAAAGCGTAATAAATTTTTATTAGGATTTGATTTGCCCAACAAAAATTTAAATCTTAAGCAAAAAATAAATTCAAGAGCAGTATCCCAAGAAACTACTATTAAATTTAAAAAACTTTTTAAAAAAATTTTTAAAAAAGATTGATCAAAGAAAATATTTCTTGGTTTTAAAATTTTTTAAATATGATACTTAACTAATTACCAATACCTAATATTTTTTTTGTTGAGCTAATGAGATTATCACCATTTATATTGGCCGTCTTTTTTAATTTCCTAGAGATAAGGGATTTGTTAAATAGTTTACTCTCAAGAAATTTATCTAAGTAACTAAAAGATTCATCGCAAATATCCTCCTCATAATTAATAATTATAGAATGATGATCTGATGAAAGATCTTTATAAATTTTTGCTAAAAGATCATTTTGTTTAATGAGTATAGAGGCTTGATCAAGTACCATTGCCTCTGGGTGGTTTAAATCATTTAATTTATTTTTCAAAATTTCGTTAAATTCTTGTCTTTCTTGATTTGTAGAAAGATGAGTTTTTAATCCCAATGAATTAATAAGCCTAGATGAAGCTTGTGCAAATTTATCCGTTCTATTNAGAAAAATTAATGGCAAATTATTTTTTGTTTTAGACATTATGAATTTTATTGCCCAAATCGATAGATCTACATAGCTTGCATTTTGTACAAAATCTTTTGGAGCGTATAGGAATCCCAACCAACCAATATAATCAATCATTAGTTTATGAATATATATTGGACCCTCTTTAGGGTGCATAAAAGATCGGTCAAGGATTTCTCTTAAAAGGTCCTGTTTATGATTTGGATAATTATTAAATAAATATGTTAGTGGTGGAATAAAACTTTCAGTAGGACTGTAATTAAGTTGACAGGCTTGTTCTAAATCTTGACATAAAACAGTAGAGCCTGTTCTTTGAGTTGTTATTATTAGAAGATTAGGTAAACCATCTAAATTTAAATTGTTTTCAAAGCATGAGCTTACCTTAGAAAATTTCTTTTTAATTATTGAAAATTGTCTTTCTGAATGTATTAAACTCTTCCAGAGCATTTTTTTTATTTAATAATTTTAATTATAGATCAATAAACCAAATTTATTTGAATATTTTTTTATAAATATTATGAGAAAAGCAATATTACAAAATTTTTAATAAATTATCTAAAAATTTATATCAAAATCAAATTTATATTAAATATAGAAAAATTAAATAAAAGCTAATAATTTATTAAATTGCTGCCTAATTAATAGACCTTTGGTATCTTATTTTTAATCTATTAATTGATAGAAAAAATTTTATCTTATAAAGTATAATAATAAAAAAGGATCTATTAATGCAAAGTGTAAGAAAAAAATATTTTTTAAATATTTCTGGAATATTTTTTTACTTATTTTTATTATTGATGCCATTCAATGCTTATGCAGAGAAAAGAGGTTTTAATGACCAATTTGAAAATATAATTACAAACTATAGGTACATTCTTGGAGTAGGTGATCTCATTAATGTAAATGTTTTAAATATACAATCTATGAATTATGATTTGAAAATCTTACCAGATGGCACTATAAATCTTCCAAGAATTGGACCTGTATATTTAGCTGGTAAAAATATTAATGAAGCAATAGAAACCTTGAAATTAAAATACGAGAAAATATTATATAACCCTATATTATATTTGAATTTGAAAAATTCTAGACCTGTAAGAGTAAGTATTATTGGTGAAGTCCAGCGTCCTGGTATATACAGCTTAACCCAATCTGAAAGTACAACTCTTCGGAATTCAGATGGTGGAGAAAAAGACTCTTTAAATTTTAATGGTTGGCCAACCGTAATCGATGCAATTCAGAAATCAGGAGGAGTAACCTCAAATAGTGATTTAAGAAGAATTATTCTAAAAAGAAGCCTTGATAGTAAATCTCCAAAAGAAGAAATAGAATTAAATTACTGGGACAGCCTTTTTAAAGGAGAAGAATTCATTAATCCTCGGATTTATGATCAAGATATAATCGAGATTGTTAAAGTTGATAATATTAATGCTGAAAATCAATTAAAAATCTCAAGATCTAATTTTTCTCCTGCAACTATAAGTGTAATAGTTGTTGGAGAAGTTAATTTGCCAGGAACAAAACAAGTAAGATCAAGCAGTCCATTATCTGAGGCAATATTTTCTGCAGGAGGATTAACAAAAGATGCAAAAAAAACAAAATTAGAATTATACAGACTTAATGATAATGGAACCATTGCGTTAAAAAGAATTGAATATAGCCCAACATTAGAAGCTGGAACAGAAAATAATCCTACTCTGAAAGATAGGGATGTCTTATTGATTGGAAAAAATGCATGGGCAAAATTTAACTCAGCATTAGATAATATGGTTGATCCTATTTCACCCCTATTGAATGCTGCATCACTTTACAGACTTTTTGAAAAATAATTTTCACATCAAAAAAATCACTTAAAGGGATTAGTTAATAATTTGTCCTTTTGTTATGATTAAAAAAGATTGATAAAAAAAATGTTTTTAAAAGTTATATTAAATGACTTTAAAAATAAAGGGTTTTTTAATTATATATTAAAGGTAAAAAGAGGCTTAAGAATACAAATTAATGTATTAAGAGCTCTTATTTATAGAGAATTTATAGGTAGAGCTAGTTTAGTTAAATTTGGTTATATAGGAATATTAATTGAACCTTTGGGAATAATGGCCATTTTTCTTACAATATTTACCTTGATAAGAAGAAGAGGTGGAAGTGAGGAATTAGGTGTACTTTTGTTTTTAATCTCAGGAATTGTAATTTATACATTATTTAATGCAATAGCAATTAGATCAATGAACTCAATGGATGCAAATAGCTCATTATTTTTTTATAGACAAGTTCAACCCATTGATACTATCTATTCAAGAACGATTGTAGAAATAGTTATTTATAGTGTGGTCTTTATAATCCTTGTGACTATAGCATTTTTAATAAGAGAGACTTTCTTTATTAGTGATTTTGCATTACTTATTACGAGCTTTATCTCAATATCTATTACTTCTATGGGAGTTGGAATTTTTTTGATGATAGCGACATTTAGATATGAATGGGTTAAAAGTGTAGTTCAATTTCTTATGAGACCTCTTTGGTTCCTTTCTGGAGTTTTTTTCTCATTAAATGATGTGCCACAAAATTTAAGACCTTACATTAGCTGGAATCCTATCCTGCAATCCATCGAATTAACAAGGCATGCTTTCGCAAACTCATATCCCTTAAGTGAGGAAATTTCACTGACATATCTTATTCAAAGTTCTTTAGTAGTTTTAACTATTAGCTTATGGCTTTACGATAAAAATCATAGGATATTAAGGACAAAATGATAAAAGTAAAAAATTTATCAAAATCATACTTAACTAAGGGCAAATCTAGAACTATCTTCAAAAACCTTAATTTCACTATAAATTCAGGGGAGTCTGTTGCTTTGCTTGGGAGAAATGGTGCTGGCAAATCAACACTTCTAAATATTATCGGGGGAGTTGATCAGCCTGATTCTGGTGAGGTAATTAGAAATTGCTCTGTTAGCTGGCCATTAGGATTGGTTGGAGGATTTCAAGGTAGCTTATCTGCAAGGGAGAATGTAATGTTCGTAAGTAAATTGATGTATGGAAATAAAAAATTTTTGATTAAAAAAACTATTGATTTTGTTAGGGATTTTGCTGAAATTGGAAATTATTTTGACCTGCCATTTAATACATACTCAAGTGGCATGAGATTAAGAGTAACTTTCGGATTGTCTATGGCTTTCGATTTTGATTTTTACTTGGTGGATGAAATAACAAGTGTTGGTGATCAAAAGTTTAGGCAGAAATGTAATGAATTATTAGTAAATAAGGTGTCTCAGTCTTCTTTTATTATGGTTAATCACAATTTAAACTCTCTAAAAAATTATTGCGATAAAGCTATAGTTTTGCATAACGGTAATGCCCTAATGTATAATTCATTATCAGAAGCAGTTAAAATGCATAAATACCTCTTATTTGAATAATGCGTGGAACCTTCGGATTAGGAAAGATTTTTAAAAAAGGTTTATCTGATAAAGATAATAAAAAGGTAAAAAATACAAAAAAAAATTTAATTAATTTAAATTCTCCAGAAATTCAAATTTTGCAGGAAGAAAAGGATAAATTATTGGTGGAAGAAAATAAAATTCTTGAAAAAATTGATGCAGTTAATGTTGATACTATAAAATTAAAAAATCAAATTACCGAATACCAAATTAAAAAAAAGAAGTTTAAAACTTCTAATTTTGTTACTGAATTAAAAGACTATAAAAGTAGACTTAATAATGAATCAAATAAAGAAAAAGACGAAAAGGATTTAAAAAAAATAAACAGTCTTAAAAATAAAGTTGAAGAAATTAATAAAAAACTTACTCTAAATTCAAAAANAAAAAAGACTTTAGCTGATAACATTTTTGATACTAATGAATCTCTAAAGATAAATGATGAAAAAATAGAGATATTAAATGAAGAAATTAAGTCAATAAAAATAAAAATAGCTTCAATCGAAAAAAAAATAACAGATGAAATTGAAATCCAAGATATTAAAAATTCTAAAATCAGAAGAAGAAAAGTATTCTTCTCCCTATTATTTCCAGTTTTTCTATTTGGTGTTTATTTCTATGGCATTGGTAGAGAGAGATTTCAAGTTAGTTCTGACGTTGTAGTTAGAAAATCAGGAAGTTCAACTCAAACGGGGACTAGTATTACTTCTATATTAGGTATAGGTAATCAAGGTTCATTGGAGGATGCAAGATTCCTAAAGATTTATCTAGAATCGCCTCAATTATTAGATGAACTATATAATGTTTTTGATTTTAAAAAAAAATATCAAAAAAACAAAAAAGATATTTTTACTGGTCTTAAGAATAATGCGACAAAAGATGATACTTATAAATTTTTTAGAAAGCAAATTCAGATAATATTAGATGAGGTTTCTGGCTCGCTAAATATTATTACATTTGCGTATGATGCGAAAACGTCGTTAGAATTTAATAATTTTCTTATTACTAAATCAGAAGAATTTGTAAATAAACTAAACCAAAATATATATCTTCGACAAATAGATTTTGTTGATCAACAAGTCACAAAAAATCGTGAAAGAGTTTCTTCTGATTTAGATAATCTGAAAAATTTTCAAAGGAACAATTTGAGTTTGAATCTTAATCAAGAGCTTTTAGCTTCTTCCTCTTTAATTTCATCTTTAGAAAATAAATTAATTGATTTAAAGTTGCAACTTTCTGTATTAAAAAGACAATTTATCGATAAGGGAGCACCTGAAATAATTTATCAAGAAAGCCAAATCGAAGAATTAAAGAAACAAATTAAGGAGGAAAGGAATTTACTGGTTAGTCCTTCAGGTAAGAATTTTGGAGAAAAGGCGTCAAAATTAGCCCGTTTAGAAGCTAATTATCAATTTAGTAATGATCTATATAAAAGTTCATTATCAGCTTCTGAAAAAACAAAATTAGATAGTCAGCAGCAACAAAGATTTATGGCGACATTAAGTAAACCATTCTTGCCAGAAAACGAATGGTACTACTGGAGGCATAAAGGTTTTTTGACATCAGTTTCTGTACTTCTTGTTAGTTATTTTCTATTGAAGTTTTTTATGGGAATTGCTGATTCACATAATTATTAATGTTTTTTTCCAAAAAAATTCTTACTAATTTTTTAAAAAGATATTTTTCTATATACAGTAAAAGAGATTGGGAGTGGACTTTAGATGATCCATATATTAATAAAAATAGTACTAAATGGAAGACTCTTGAAGAAAAATATATTCCAATAAATATTGATAGAAATAAAGTTTGGTTTAGGCTAAAAAAAAATTTAAATAAGCGATGGTATGTTCTTTGTATTTTTCATTTGGGTCTTAATAGATTTGCTTTTGAAAGTTTAAAAAATGGTCAATATGGATTTCAGCAAGGTCGTCTTGTAAGTTCAGGGAAAAAGAGATTTAGAGTAGTAAAAATATATAAGGGAAAACCTTTCATTTTATGTCTTTCTAATTTGCAAGAAGATCTACAAATTAAAGAGTTGCTTATTTACCCCATACCAGCTTTTATCGCATGGATTAAAATAAAAAATAGGTTAAAAAGTTTTAGTAAAGAATTCAAAATAAATTTTAAAAACAAGCCATTAATTTGGAGATCATACAACAAAGCATTAGCAAGTACAGTTTCAAAATTTAAAGTGGCTAAATATTCAACTTGGATAAAAAGAGTAGAGGAGAAATTCCTGATCAAAAACCTAAAATTTGACAAAAACTACTCTAATTATTTTTCTTTACAAAAATTTGGAGAATTTGACTATGTAAATAATTCAGATTGGGTAATTGTATTTAAAGAAAATGATATTATACCTAAATGGTCTTATTATTTTTACCATAAATTAATAAGTGAAAAAAATGATTGTTTGATTATTTTTTCTGATGAAGATTTTATTGACGCATCTGGCAAACGTTATAATCCAAATTTTAAATCTGAATGGAATAGGGAATTATTTTTAACTAATCCAAATTTTGGAAATTCATGGGTTATTTCTCCAAAAATTTGGAATCAAGCTATAAAAATTTCAAAGCAATATAATAAAATAAATGATTTCAATATTGTTTTACTGATTTGTGTATATTTGGCCGATGAATCCTTAAATAAAAAAAGCAGAATTTATCATCTTCCCATGATCTGCTACCATTCAAAAACTCTTTATTTTAAGAAATTTTTAAATACCCCTAATCATGATTATTCATTGTTCTTACGTGAATTTATTTTAAGAAAATGGAAAAATTTAGGAAAAATAAATGATTTGCAAATTAATCAATTTAATACAGGTTATAAACTTTTTTGGTCTGTTCCTAAATCTTCTCTTATATCAATAATTATTCCTACAAAAGATAAATTAACTTTACTTAAAAAATGTGTAGAATCTATTTTTAAAAAAAAATGTGGAATTAAATTTGAAATTCACATTTTAGATAATAAAAGTGAAAATAGAAATACTTATGATTACTATGAATTATTGAAAAATAAATTTTCTAATATAGTTAGTTTTCACAAATATAATTATGAATTTAATTATTCAAGAATAAATAATTACGCATATCAATTTACCAAGGGTGAAGTCCTTCTATTCTTAAACAATGATGTTGAATTTATTTCAGAAGATTGGGGACTTGATTTGTACACAAATGCTATGAGACCTGAAATTGGTTGTGTTGGTTCAAAACTTCTTTATCCCAATAAAACGATACAACATGCTGGAATTATTCTTGGTATACATGGTATTGCAGGACATGCACATAAATATTTTCGCTCTGATCAAAAAGGTTATCAAAATAAAATCTCACTATGTCAAGAAGTAAGTGCTGTTACTGGGGCTTGCATGGCGATTGCTAAAGAAAGATTTAATAAAATTGGTATGTTTGATGACAAACACCTTAAAGTTAACTATAACGATGTTGATTTATGTTTAAGGGCAAAAAAATTTGGTTTTAGGAATTTATATCTACCAGAGGTTTTAGCTATTCATCATGAGTCTGCCACGAGAAGTATTACTAAGGGCTATCAATCTCTAAATAACGAATATGAAAAAATGATTTTGAAAAAAAGATGGGAAAAGTTTTTACAAAATGATCCTTTTTATAGTCNTTATTTAACTTTACTCAATGAAGATTTTTCATTAAGCTATAGAGAAATAAGTATTTAAAAATTATTAATTTATTATTTTGATTGCAAACTAGATTGTTTAGGTAATATTTCAGTATATAATTATTAAATTATTGAATTATTTATAAGGATAGTGAAAAAAAGATTTGGATTGTTATATTTTAAATCATATTTATCAAAATTAAAATTCAGAAAAAATAGCCGCTCTTTTGGGTATGTTGAGATGATTTCACCAAATCTAATAAGTGGCTGGGTAATAGACAAGAAAATAAAATTTGATGAGGTAAGATTAATTGATAATAATAGGGTTCTAGCTTCAGCGCCAATTAATATTTATAGAGAGGATGTAGCCACTAAATTTAATTACAAAAATCCTGCTGGATTTAATATTGAAATGAATCTAAATTTAGATAATGAAAAAATTTTTAATCCAAAGTTAATTGCTATGGATGCTAGTGCCAAAAGAGTTTTTGAAATTAAATTAACCTATAAAAACGAAATTCTCAGCCATAAATTAAAAGATCTGTTAAGTAGTAAATTTTTGAATTGTCATGCAAAGATTAATAGGATTGCTGATGATGGTCAAATAATTGGATGGGGATTTAATCAGAATAACGGAAAAAAAATACACATATGGATGCACTCAAACTCTAATAAGCCTATTAAAGTTGAATGCAACTTGAATTTATATGATCTTCCCTTAAGTGATTTTAATGAGAACTATTATGAACTTCCTTTAGATTGTGGCATAAACCTTAATTTAAAGACTTTTAAAAACTTAATTAAGGGAGAAGAGTTAATTTTTTCATTCGATGAAGAAGGTAATTATCCTATAAAAAGTGAAAGAAGATTAATTATTCCAGATTTTTCTCGGTCTTCTAAAAATACTTTTTTCTCCAAAGCTAATGATAATTTTTACAATTTTTTGTGTTCCTCTGACAATCTGGAAAATAACTTTAATGAAAAGGAATGGTTCCCATGGCGAATTATTAGTTGTTTATCAAGGACAAATGATCTAGATAAGTCTTCAGATAAATACTTCAAACTATATGAAAAAAAATTTCATGATTTTGGTTCAAATACTATCGAATCTTTTTCCAAAATAGATTATTCGATAATTAAAGATGAAATAATAGATTATTTTGATCCTGTTTTCTATAGTAATTATCCAGATATGGCGAATTTAAGTGAAGAAGAAATGCTTACTCATTTTTCAATCCATGGTGGTGATAAAAACGATAGAAAACCAAATTCTATGTTTGATATTGAAAAATTTCTAAAGCTATATCCTTGGGTCAAGCAAATTAAGATTAATCCATTTTTTTTATTCATCAAATGGCACGAACAATTTCCTGAATTTAAAAACCTTTTACTTAAAAGATTCAAAGTCATAAAAAACGAGCCTTTTGCAAGAGATAATTTCTCTTGGACTTTACAAGATTCTATTGGTAAAAAAGAACAAAATTTTATTTCTTATAAAAGAATACTTTATTTGGTAAATAAACATTCTTCCATTCAAA
>FUFK010043104.1_pt1 | contig 14255 bp, 11 predicted proteins | sample 1021851 | NCBI WGS metagenome assembly FUFK01 (sample SAMEA51879418, study PRJEB19060) | metagenome | reverse complement strand
AGAATTAAGTCTTCCTCTTCTTACAAGTATTTGGTTTGTAGATCCAATACCAACAGTATCAATCTTCATAAACTCATCGTTAATCTTAATTGTATCACCTGAGAAGAATGATGATATACCAGTTATTGTAATAAAGTCTGTCTCCAATGATGCATCAAATGATAGTTTGACATTTACAGGAGACTGTATAACTGGACTTTGAATATTATTATCAAGAGTTATTAAGGCCTTAGAGTTAAGATTTTTTGAGGTNAATGAATGAGTTGTTCCAACTCCNACAGCTGACACATCAATAACTTTTGGAATGGGTTGNAGTGCCTCNGTNGCAGTTCTAGCNACTTTAAATTTNTTTTCTGCGATTTTAACAGCAAACACAGTAGATGGTAATTTTGTGGTAACACCAATTCCACTAATAGCAGTTGCTGCGATACCAATACTCATTGTTGTACCAGCACCAGTTGGAGTATATGTTAATTCTTCACCAGTCTGGAAGAAATGATTATTAACTACAAATGTATCATTTGTAACATCAACCACAGAAGCATCTGATGAATCAAACGTTTTATGGAATATTGGATCTCCAGCATGTTTTAGAGGGAATGAAAACTTAATGTCATTCTCTGTTCCAGTGTATGAACCCTCAGCAGATTTTAATCTAGAATCTGTAAATGTAACAAAACCAACACCACCAGTTCCAGATTCATTAAAGTTNTATTGGAATACTTTAGTNGTGATNGCTGTATTTGCTGGAGGAGTNAAACGAAGTTCNATATCACCNCCAGTTGCAGANGAATATCCAACACCAACAGTTCCNATACCAGANAAACTNGTAACNTTGGTGGAGAAGTTATCCATNTAACCAAACTCTGTNAAGTANGGTGTTGTACCATCATGAATCGCAGTTACTTGAGTGACAGCGTATTTGTCATTCGTTGTATCATGTATTTCAATTAATGCATCAAAGGCAGTATATGTATTTGAATTGATTCCACTAATTCTTGTTGGTTGTGGAGTTCCTGTTGCAGCAATATCAGTTGTTGTAGTTAATATCTCTGTTAGTGATATGGTTGTGCTTCCAATACCTGTTGCAGTTGAACCTATTGATGTTTGATGAACTCTCATTGTTACACCAATTCCAGTCTCAGGTGTAAAGTAAACACTTGTAATACCAGATCTAACATCCGCACCAAACGTTCCAAGACCCACACTTGGAGCGTTAGTTCCAGATATATTATCATTAATCATCTGTGCATAGTCTAAGAGATAAACCTCTTCACTATCATTCAATACAACTAACTCATTTATTTGAGTTCTCTCCTGACCACCTAATTCTTGTGTCTGTACAAGTAACTTAGTGGTTGTAAATGCAGTGGTTCCAAAACCCACAACTTGAACTGGAGATGGATCTGTTGATCCAATACCAGCTGATGAAGATATAATACTAACGCCAGTTCCAACAGATATCGAACTTCCAATATCTCCTACAGCTAGTTTTGTATTTTTAAATGTTTCTTGTGCGAATATTCTTAATGCATAGTTATTAAACTTNGACTTAGCTGGAACGAATCTTAAATTACCTGTTGTTCCTGATATTGCAAAATCAAAATCACCAAGATCAATNGTTGTTTCAACACGACCAAACTTCATCATNTAACCAATAGATCTATCATGAAGTAAGATTAACCTGAATTATCTCTTTTTCACCTGAAAATCTAGTGTCAAAAAGTAAAACATAGAACTTAACACCATCAACNTCATCAATATCAAAAGCAAACACATCAGAGAACGCAGTNGCACGAGGTAAGTCATTAAACTGAGAACTCACACTATCAATTGAAATTGCTCTNTTTGTTCTTGATTCAATGTAATCTGTTAGAATTTTATTTCCAAAATTAATTTCATCGGAAGCAAATAGTCCAGAAATATTTTTAGAATTCTCTGTNACTAAATCAAAATCATATGAATTGTGAAGAGATTCATTCTCACTGACTAAATCAGCAACAACAATAGCCGTGCTAGTTGAAACTCCNACAGAGGCATTTCTACGATTNTTATCATCAGTTGATGCAGTTGATACGATAGTTACATCTGCAAAGTTTCTGAATCCAACTACATGTCCNAGACTATTAACTGGATCTTTCCATGTNTCATANTNAATTGGACTTTGTANTGAATATGAGAATGTTTGATAGTAATCATTATCTGCAAGTTTTTGTAATTCTGTACTTAGTTTTCCAGTTTCTTTACGGAAACCACTTCTAAATTCAGAATTTGAATCGATATTAAAAACAGAACTAAACTTAGTTGTTTGTTCAATTAATGCAATTGATTTAGATGATTCACCGTTGATTGATTCTCCAACTTTAAAAGTATCATTTGAGAGAACTTTTAAATACTTATTGTTCTCATTCCATGCAACAACTGTGCCTTCTTTGTCACCTGTGCTTACTTTTTCTCCAATACTGAATTGATTTGTGTCTACACTTATATCAAATGCAGCAATGTTTATAAATGGTATTGCTTGTCCAGAAGATGAAGATCCACTAAAGATACCTGGCTGTGTAACTGACCTATCTAAATTATATGATACGGTTGCATTTCCTCCGCCTGGATTGGTGTTTACTCCAGTGATTACAAATGGTTCATAATTATAATCTGATGAATTAAATCCACTTCCTGTTGATCCAATACCTATGTTTTCAACATATAATTTTTCACCTAACGTAAATGGATATGTTGTGGAATCATACCCACCTTCAAGAGTTAGAGTCACTAAATTAGTGCCACTTGTGAATGATAGATCTTTAACTTTTATTCCATTATTATTATTTGTGGCAATAATTTTTGGATTTGTATCATATAATGAGTTTGTGTTTGTTAAAAGTTTAACTTTAGATACAGATGTNCCTTNCAATTCTACATCTGTTATAACCTCATCTTTAACTNAACCAGTCACACGATCTATGACAACAATGNTTGGTGGTTCAAGATAGTTTTTACCACCAGAACTAATACCTATGCTTGATATCTTAGATAATCTATCTAATCTCAAAATTTGTGGTAATTGNACAGATGGTTGAATTGTTTTATCTGCTGAGTAATCGAATCCTAANTTTTTAATNGTNTATCTTCTTAACTTACCAGTTTCATTACTNTTNAATCTAACNACNCCACCNACTCCAAGAGTNGANCCAATTGAAGTAACNACTGGAATATTTTNATAATTTCTACCNTTTGATATNATTCTTATTTTATNAATNGCACCNATAGCNNTCGTAGATGNTGTGGCATACTTTAAAGTTGTAGCTTCATCCTTTGTATAACCATCTTTCTCTGGTTGAAATGGTAACACAAATGAGAATGTAGTGCTTCCAATTCCTGTAATTATAAAATCACCGTTGTAACCACTATCTGATATTTTTAAACTAGAATAATTAATAACGTCAGTGTCAATGATTGGATTTCTCTTAAATGGAGCGTTAATACCTAAATTGACAGGTGTTAATTTATAGAATAAATCTTCTGGAGTGTTTGATGTGACAGAAAGATCAACTCTCGCAGTTGTTGTTACACCAACTGTTCCTACACCAACGACTTGGAATCCATCATCTTCATCGTTATTAAAATATGGATTTGTAAAGTTTGTATCTCTGAATAACTCAAAATCAAATACTTGTCTTCTCTTTCCAGATATAACTTGAGTTAAGGATGTATCAGATACAGCAAATCCAACTTTATANCCACGAGTNAATNNCAANGGTGGATTGATAAGAGCAATTGTGTGTCCTGACCCTGTAGATGTAAGTGATATAACATCTGGTATAAGTTTTTTTGATTTAAATGCAGTTTCAGATAATCTAAATGAATTATCATCTATTCTAACGATGAAGTAAGTAAAATTACTCTTCAGAGGATTAATTGTGTTTGCAGATTTGTAAAGAACCTTATCACCTGTTTGAAATCTATGATTTACAAATGTGATTGTATTGGATGTTGTATCAACAGCAGAAGCACCAAAACTAATTGGATTAACAAAAGTTCTTCGAGTTGTATCATCAAACTGAATGTCAAAAGAAGTTGTAATCCCTGGCNTTACAGATAAAGAAACACGATNATCACCTTGTAGATTATGAGCTTCCTTACAAACCACAGTTCCAACTACTTTTTNAACANTACCTGTAATTTCAGTNTTTGTGGGTTTAAAACTATGAACTTCTCCACTTCCAAAATCATCAAAGAATAAACGATAAGCTGTTGAACCAATACCTGTTACTGAACCAGTAGANCCAATNCCTAAAGGATTNGTTGATATTCCTAATAAATCTTTACTCTCTCTAATTGCAAATACTGGAGAATTNTTAGTTAATCTAAAGTTAGGNACTGCATTTATTCCATTAGAGACTAAAAGNGGAGTTCCATCATCACTTGAGTAAATAAGTTTTTNACCAGTTACAAATCCATGATCTTGTAANAANATATTTTGAGTTGGAATGAATATTTCTGTTGTTCCNCCACCAACTACTCGATATGANTANCTNACNGTTGAACCAATACCAACACCAGNNGCTGTTCCTATCGCAACACTTTCACTAGGATTAAAATAGTAAGGAATGTTAACTCTNGTTTGAATATCAGTCTTAATACCAATATTAAATGAAATAGTTCGATTTAAATTTGTAACTAAAGAAGCACTANTGTGTGCAGTTCCTAAAACACCATCAAACTGTCTCTTAACTCTAATCTTACTATTAACATCATCAACATTAAGAACTAGAAATCTTTCTGTATTAATACCAAGAANATCATTTGATGCAACTGAGTCTGGAGATAAATCACCAGATGCTGATATACTTGTGATAATTCCAGTTGCACCTGTTGTTCCAATACCTATGCCTAGTTTTAAAAATGAAGTATTGAATCCAATTTGNTGTCTTCCATCAAGTGNTCTTANAGTGTCTGTAGAAAGACCAGAAACAGTAACTTNATCACCAATAACTAAATCATGAGGTTGAGATGATAATCCAGTTACATCTCCACTTGACCTATCATATGTAAATACTACATTTTCAATTTTAACGACAGTTGATGCAATCGATATTATTTCTTTTCCCTCTACCGATGATATTTCACCAGAAAATCCATTTCCTTTTCCTATACTTACGACTCGAAGATCATCTTTAACTTGATAACCAGATCCAGCACTTAGTATTTCATATTGATTGATTCTGCCAGGAGATGCATAATTCACCTCTATTTCTTGATCAACTGATTTACGACTATCATGAATACCTTCATAATCAACACCAGATCCCTCAATTTTGTAGGGATTTGTATTTCTACGAAGATTCAATGTATTTAAATCTAAGTCTTGATTATTTGTTTCAACAAAGTTCCAATCATCTGGTTGTGCGGCATAGTTATCACCAATTAAATATGGAAATACTGGAGCACGGAAGTTTTTAAATGTTCCACTTGTTTCATTTTCACTTGGGTTAATTGTTGCAAAATAAGCAAAAGTTCCGTTTGGATAATCTGGAGTAATACAATATCTACCATTATTTTCATCTAAATCGCCGTTACCAAGATACTCGTAATCTTCAACAAAGAATCCAAGAGGGAAAGTAGATATTGGAGGGCCATTCTCTCTTGTTGTTTTAAGAGAATAACCAGATCTCATCAATTTTACAACACCACCGTCTTTACGTTCATATCCATAAGGGCCATAAATTGGATTACCATCATAAGCCCACCCTATGATAGGTGAGTGATTTAAAGATACTTGTTCTGCGTTGTTTAAAATATTTAAGTCATTTGAAGTATAATCTACAGTTCCGTCACTATTCTTTGATTTTAATACTTTTCTAAGACCTCTTGGTGCATAAAATGATGTAAATTTAATTCCTTCATCATTATCACCTCTTGATAAAAATCCATCATCTCCATAAAATATATCCTCATATCTTTTAACGTTATTAACCGCCCAAGATCTAATCTTAGGTAAGAATATTGCACCAGTGCCAGGAATAATCTCTTGAACAGAAACACTTGCAGTTGTATATCCAACACCACCATTATCAACAATAACTCTGTCAACTCTCTCATTACTAATAGATGATATAATTTTTGCACCAGCTCCGTCACCTAAAATTTGTAAATCAGGAGAGGATGTGTACTCACTACCAGAACGAGTTACAATTACAGATTGTATTCTGTCCGTTTACAACAATCGCTTTATATTCTGAAGATGAACCAGAAGAAACTCTTACTTGAGGTGGAATACTAAAGTTGAATGTAGATTCATTTCCATATCCGAGACCAGATTTCTCAATGTTAATCGATGTTATTGAACCTCTTACAATTGGATTAACTCTTGCATGAAAGTTTTCTGTTGTTGTATTAACTCCTATTTCTCCTTTTACATTGACGACAACTGGAGGGTAATTAAATACATGTTCTCCAGAACCCACTGATGTCATTCCAACAAATTGTTTTGAAATATAATTTGCATTTGATAAGGTTGTTCCAATTCCAGCAGCTGCAAGTCGGAATCTATCATCGTTTATTTTCAAAACATAGTAATCTTGGTCTGTATCTAAACCACCAATAGTTACACCAATTCCTGAGTGTGAGTATCTAACTAATTCACCATCTTCAAATCCATGATTTTTGTATTCAATAAAATCTGAGTATGTATTAATACCAGCAGTAGGAACTAATCTTCTTTTATTTTCATATCCCTCGCCAGGATTTTCAACAATAATTTGACCTAAAACAAGTTTTTTATTTACACTCTGAAATCTTTGTGTACCGTCAGCAAAACCAGTAAGGTTGAGTAAGTTTGATTTAGTTAACGCATCATTTTGTTTATTTGCAAGTTTGATGGTTGTGCTATTAACTTTGGATACAAAATAAACTGATTCATCAACAAGTCTTTGTTCTGGTGTAAGTTGAATGTCAGTTGTATCATTACCAGCACTTGCAATACCAATCGCACCAGTGTTAAATGTTTTATAGATTACAGCTTCACCATCACGGAACTTATGAAATGTTCCAAATCCTATTGTATCATTTGCGATATTGATTGCGTTACCTGTAGATGATGCATCAAAATCAATAAAATGATCAACTTGTTTTAATCTCGCTCTTGCAATCGCATTTTGGCCATTACCACCACTAATCTCAATTTTAGGTGGTGCGGTATAATCAAAGCCTGGCTCTATGATATCAATTCTTTCAAACTGTCCTTTTACATTTGCTGTTGCACTTACACCAGCACCAGTTAAACTCTCAAGACTAACTTTTGGTGGATTAATCACATCATATTGAGAACCACCTTCCAAAACATCGATGGTTTCAACACCACCAAAAAATATAACATCACCAGACTTATAGTTTGATATCTCTGTACCATTTACAAGCATGCCAGTGGTGCCTGGCGCTGTCTCACGCCTCGCCCCATCAAACACTGGATTCAAAGGGAATCTCTTTAATAATTTTTGATGTTCAAGTTTTTTATTTGTTAGCTCAGGAACGGAGATTTTAAATGTTCCATTTCCAGTTGCGTCTACAAAATCACCATTTACTAAGTCAGGCAAGGAGTTTGCAAGACGAATATTGTTAGAATTAACACGACTCACATAATAATTTTTGCCATCAATTAACTGACCTAGATTACCACTTACAACACTATATGTGACAACTTCTCCAGAATAGAATCCGTGATCTGCTGCACCCTCTGTAACCTGTATCAACTGTATAACGTCTCCGCCAGTGGCGCCAGTCCACGTTACAGAACGGTCTGGTGCGACTATGGGTTCATTACCTAAACTTGGAATTGATGGTGAGGCAACATATGCATGGGGATGTGGTGGTAATGCGAGTGCGTTATCACTATCATGATCATACACATTTTGAACATCAGTCGTATATTTTGTGATATTATCATGAAGAGAACTATTTCCTCTCTTAATTCTTCTACGAATAAATGCAAAATTATTTTCAGCAACGCCAGGCAAATCACCTAGTATTAAAGTTGAACTACTAATAACACTTAAAACACGGCCTAGTGCAACAAAGTTGGATTGACCATCTAAAACCTCAATCGCATCTTCTTCTAAAAATCCATGATCGGAAAGAGTGTTGATTGTAAAACTACTACTTGACTGACGAACAACACTTTTTGGAGTAAATTTAACAGATGTGTTATAAACATATGATCCAAAATTAGCATCCTCTGAACTTTTGTAAGCTCCAAATGTTCCAACTTTAACTTTATCACCTTTATTAAAATAAAAAGTTGTATCTGGAATTGGAAAATCCTTTAAAACACCAGTAATTAAAACTTCTATTTTCTTTGTATTATTTGCAAAAGAATATCCATACGCAACGTTATTATATCTTACATCATCACCAATACTTAAAACATCACGAGCTGTGTCTACTCCAACAAATTGATTTGTAGTTTTACCTGTATAAGTTACAACACCAGCAACACTCGCTGTTGGCAGTGACAAAGAGCCGCTTGTAGGAAACCCAACAGTAGTATCAACTGTAATGACAGTCGAACCAAGTGATACTGGGTCAACAATTCTAGTTCTGCCTGGAACTACAAAATTACCATCTATTGAATCTTTCGATACACTTATTTGATANTAATGTTCTCCATCATATAAAAAGTCTTTGACATCTGATATCGCACCAGAAGCCCCACGAATATTACTATCATCTTCATCAGCATCTTGAAATAGTGTCGATCCTTTTAAATTACGAGGATCNCCTGTAATTGNNTTAACTACAAAATCTTGTGCAAANCCATAATCAGCATCNGATGGTTTAATTAAAAAATCTGATGGTTTAATAATATTAACTTCTTCACCGTATAAGGCTCTGAATAAAATTTTATATGACTCCTCTGTTCCCTTTGTTCGATAAAAATCTTTGATTTGTCGAATAAATTTAACTTGATCTAAATCACTGTCTAATTTACGATTCTCAAATCCACTTGCATAAGTTGTCTTAAGTTTATTAAAAAACTCACGAATAAAAAGATTGGATAGATTATGAACTTTTGTGCCGCCAGTATGAGAAGCACCGACACTAGTGTTAAATGATAACAAATCTGACCTTAAAGGTTGATCCATTGCATCAACACCACTGAATCCACGAATACATCCAGTAAATGATGTTGTTCCAATTCCTGTATATGTGATTATCTCATCATCTATTTTTAACAATCCATACTTACTAGGATAACCATGTGTTGAATCTACAAAGATTGTGGAAGAAAAAGATTGTGTATCCGTCGATAATCCTGTATATTCTGTAAGCGCAGCACCAACATATGTTTGTAACTTAGTATATCTGTCAAGATTCTCGGCGATGTTAATTGATCCACCTTGATATTCTTGGGAGATATAATATTGTTTCATAAAATCCACAAAAAGTGGACTTTCAGCTTGCACAAACTCAGGTAACTGATTTTCAATTACCTGATTGATCTCGACTCTTTGTATTGAGGTGTCTATCATTAATATCCGCCGCCAGAACTAGATCCACCACCGCCACCAGATGATGTGGTTGTAGTAGTGGGTGTGCTTGATGTTGTAGTTGATGTTGCATATGTACCACTACTTGATGTTGTCGTTCCAGTCGATGAAGCGGTAGATGGTAAAAGTGCAGAGCCTGTGGCCACTGGAGAGTTTGATTTTCTCGTAAATGTGGGTGTGTAATAACTGTGAGTATGCACAAATCTTGAACCAGAGGTATTTTCACCTGATGCGATTAAGTCTTGAACCATATTGATTGTTGTATTTGACATATCAAATTTGACATATAAATCACGAAGACCAACGATATCATTTGAGTGAGGAATTGCTTGAATTTCAACCACGTTATTTGCAATTACTGTTGAAAGTATATTTACAGTATCTATAAGAATTTCACCATGCATGTAATCAACCGTACCAGCATTTTTCTTTATAATATTTGGAGTTCCACCTTCTGTATAGGTAAAGAAGAAAATCCGACCCTTATCACGATTTATAACTTCATCTGCAAGATAAACAGTCTCTGTAACTCCTTCAATTGTAAATCCAGTTGAAACTATGTTGTATGATGACTCCTGAGTGTGGAACATATTACCATAACAGATTTCATATTGTGCAAATTGACCCAAAACTGCTTTCAAATTACGACGAATTGTCACAAGAGTGATATTTGATGTAATTGATGAATCAACGCTATCAATCAATGACACAGCCTTACTATATTTGAATCTACCACCAAATTTATTTACATCAATCGAACGTGAGTATTGAGTTAAAGCGTTTGAGACTCCAGTTTTAAGATTTTCTTGGTTATCGTTCAAACTTGGATTGTAATATGGATTTACTTTGAGTTCAACATACAAATATTTCAAATCAATGAACTCTGGTACAATTCCAGCAACCGCATAACTCTTTAATCTTTGTACTAACTCTCTTTTTGTCTCATCTGATAGAAAATCACCATTTCGAGGTTTAACTGAGATAAAAACTTTACCAAAACGAGGTGGACTCATCTCCTCACCACCAAAAGCGGTTACAGACTCTACGTTAGGGTAAATATAACCTAAAACTGATTCATAATCAGATGAAGTTACTGCACGATACTGAGAAGAGTAGATTCGAGGTGCAAAATACTTAATTGATGATATTGATTCAATTTCATCACCATCTCTTGACTTCTCATCAGTTGATACCAATGAAATTAGTGATGCATTTATCGCTGCACCATCTTGATTTGTAATATTTCCTACAAAACTAAATTCTGAAGCGCCATTTCCATCTTTTCCGTCTGTTACGATGTAAGAAGCTGTAATATAGTTGTTATTTGATAATTTTCGACCAATTACATTGTCACCAAAGATAAGTTCATACCTTTCATCTTCAATTTCTTGCAATAAGTAAGAATTTGATGTTGAAGTGACTCCGACGATGTTATCAATTTGTTTGTAAGTGACTGAAGAGGTCGCTGTTGATGAACTTTTAACTTTAACCTTAATTGTTGATGTATCAATGAATGAATTATCAAGAATAAATCTTTGATTAAACAAAGAAGTGTCAACTGTAAAGTTTTCACTTACAAAAACACCTTCATATATTTCAATATTACTAAATTCCGCAAATCCGTTCGTAACAGGGACTGTAATATCCTCTGGAATACAAAATATGTAGTTTGTGTTGTCACCAGCACCATTACAGACAACACCAGAGTTTAATGTGAGTGTTGATGTCTCTGTGAGACCAGATACATTGAAAGATATCTTTGCTCTTGCGGATCTACGAGATCTTGGAACGTAACCAATGTTTCTAGCGAGTGAGACAACGTTTTCTCGAAGTGTTGCAGAGTCAAGAAAACATTCATTCGCTGCCATATTGGTATTATAGGCAGTTGTATATGTATTATATGCTAATGCGTCAATTATAATTGAAAGGTTCGACCCTTCAAAGTCATAATCTGTAAAATTAGTATTCGACCTCAGATAATCTTTAATAGATGTCTTTATCTGATCAAAATCTAAATTAACGTATTGTCCAAAGGCCATTATACTCTAGCTGGGAATAAGAGAACGTCTACTGATTGTGATGGGGAGGGAAGACCAACGATGCTATATTGAACTGTACAATTCATTTCATTTGTATCTGGTGCAACGGTAACATTTACAACAACATTATCAATTCTTGGTTCATAGTTAAGTAAAGATGATCTAATTTCATCAGTAATTCGTATTTCACTCAATTCTGTGTTTAAATCAAACAAAGATTCATTAATAACTGACCCAAACTGAGGTACAAATGGTTTTTCACCAAGAATTGTAAAAATTATGTTCTTTACAGACCTTTTTATAGCGTCTTCATCACGAATTGCAACTACNTCATTCGTCACAGGATGACGTTTGAACGATAAATTGATATCTTTGAATGCCCTAGAAGCCACTATNCACACAATTAGTTTGCTGTTTTTATTTATACCGCTTTTTTTATCTTTTTACGACTCTAATTCTGTATTTTTCCGATTCTAAAGCGTTAATNANATATTTAGCACAAATTCTTGGGTCTTTTTCGCCGCAAGTGAAGAAATCTGCGTTCATGCGACCCAATTCAGGCCAAGTATGACAAGAAACATGACTTTCAGCGAGTGCAAAAAGACATGTGACACCACATGGACTGAATTTATGTGTATATTCGTTCAATATTGTCATCTCTGACTTCAAAATAGCACGAGTAAAGATGTCACGAAGGAAATTTGGACTATTTAAGTCATCAAAATACCCATCGTAGACATCTAATATGAGATGTTCACTCATTTCATCCCAATTCTGGTTCATTTAAGTCGATTGTATAGTCGCCACCGTAAAAATCAGAGTTCATATCAGTGCCTCCAGCGCCTACTTCAATATTATCTGACCTTTCTTTCGCTGTTTTCCAGAAATAATTCTCTTCTGACCCCAATCCATCACGATCATGACCGTTTTCAACCTGATAATACACGGTTGATACCTTAAAATCGGGAATCTTAGGTGTCTCAGGAGTGATACTGTTGTCATATATCCTCATTCTGTTGTTTGGATAGAGACAAAACTGTCCATTATCCAATTCAAGAAGGTTATGAGACTTATGTTCCGCTGGTTGTTCACTTGTCGAATAGTCTACAGCGTCCACATCCGAGTGATAATTGTCTAAAGTGCAAATATATGTACCAGTTTGATTACCAAAGTCTCTTGTATAGACCTCATAGTGCATGGAACCGATGAATTGTTTCTGAACTGCAATGACTCCATAGTCCATACAGTTCCAAAACTGTAGATTATGAAGAGTCATATCAGGATCTGGCGTCTCAGGAGAGGAGAGGAAAGCGGATATCGGCAGTTTATCATAAATTGCTGCATACTCAGGTAGGTATGTTTCAAAATAAAACGCACGGCCAGGAATACTTTTCGCAGAAACCCATACTCCTTTCACAAATTCACCATGACCACTCTTATGATCGGTCAAATACTCCTTACGAACCCATACTTCATAAGAAGGTAGATTAGTAATGAGTGTACTCATCTACCCTGTCCACGATATTTCTTCTTTTTATGATTCCGACTAGTTGCGGAAAGTTTTGTATTTACGGAACAACCCTGACGAGTCTTCTTTGGAGTACTCTCAATTGTGGGTGTGCCTGGATTAAAACGAACTGCCATTACTTTCGATCTTTATTAAGTGGAGAATTAAAATAATCACGATTCACAAAGTATAATAATACTAGAGTGAATAAAATACCAAAGAAACCAGCAATTAATAGTGGTGACTCTGGAATATCATATACTGGTGGTATCATTACTGATTCTCCTTGAGTGACATATCAATGATTTCAACCTCATCTGGGTCGATTGCACCTTCAAGACCTTCATCAAATCTCTGAACCAGTATCTGCATTGCATCATACTTTCCCGCTTCACTCAACAAACCTTTGGAGAGTTCGCGCCCATTATGTATAAGTTTATACTTTCTTTCTAATTTACCTTTAACCATAATAACTCCTATGAATGTGGATTGTAATAGTATAACATGTAGAGAATCACAAAGATGACTACAATAAAGATGAGACCAGCCATTAGATTACCCTCGTCTTNTCATGACCCACNCGAATTCGAGGGTCACACCATGTTACCATACCTTCTTTCTTTGCATCTAAACAGAACGATACATCTTCTCCGCACATATCCTGTACATTNCCACTATCNAACACTTGCATCTTGGGAGCAAACCAAGGATATTCAAGTCTTTCAAAAACACCATGTTTGATGAGTGTCCAACCAAATCCTGTATAATCGACAGTAAAAGGTTTTCTCTTTTTCGTGATCGACTCGACAGTCTCGTGATTCATGACTCCGCCATTCTTTGCAAAGTCTTCTTCACTTAACCAATGTGCAACGGAAGTGGTGTGACCGTCCTCTGTTGCATACCAACCAGCAACAATCTCTTTNACCTTACTNTCATCAATACCTNANTGCNGTACTNACAANNTTNCCATCCTTATCNTTAANNTCCTGAGTNACCTCTGCATCCTTTGTTGCTAAGATCAATCAACTGCCANAANTTNTNNGTANNGAAAACTATATCACTATCAATCCATAACTGATAATCATANTTAAGTTTACCATCCCAAGGAATCTGNTTGGGGCCTCTCAATACATTTGCACCTAATACCTTACAACGTGCAAAGTT
>FUFK010040777.1_pt1 | contig 14255 bp, 25 predicted proteins | sample 1021851 | NCBI WGS metagenome assembly FUFK01 (sample SAMEA51879418, study PRJEB19060) | metagenome | reverse complement strand
ATTATCATAGATGAAATATCAAAACAAAATGATACAGATGCCTTGGCGCAAGAAATTAAAAGACGTTATCCTTCAAACAGAATAATAGTTTACCCAGACGCAAGTGGCTCAGCACGTTCAACGATTAATGCATCAAAAACAGACATTGCAATCCTCGAAAGTTACGGCTTCAGTTCAATGGCTCTCAAGAGCAACCCCTTTATCAAAGATCGAGTTGCAACCGTCAATGCGTTACTACAGAACGGCAAAGGGGAAAGACGTTTGGAGATTCATGCCCGTTGCACTCGTTTGATTGAGTGCCTCGAATTGCAAAGTTACGATGAAAAGACAGGTGATCCTGATAAGCAAAATGGATATGACCATATGAATGATGCCTTGGGTTATTTAATTTATCGTGAATTTAATATTCTTTATGGTAGAACAGGCAAGCCAACTGGTATTAGAATATATTAAAAGTAATGGTACTATGAGGAAAAACCGTGTATAGCTCTCTGAATATTTACAATCAGCCTGTAACACTAGCTCCTACAACGGTTGCAAGTCCTAATGCTGCTTATCAGAGAATGGCTAATTTCTGGGGTTTGGTTGAAGATTTGAAAGAGGGAACATATAAGATCAGAAGTGAACATAGAAAATATTTAAATCAAGAACCAAGAGAAACTGATGATGCTTATGACACAAGGTTGGCAAGGTCAACAGTAGTTCCCTATCTGCAACGAATCGAAAAGATGCTCTCAGGTATGTTGGTAAGAAAACCTATCAGACTTGATGATGTATCTGATTTAGTTAGAGAGCAGCTATTTGATGTTGACCTTGAAGGTAATGATCTTAATGTTTGGTTATATCAAACAGCTAGGGTTGCGATTTCTTTTGGTCATGTTGGTGTTCTTGTTGATGCCCCAAAAGATGGAGAAAAGGCCAGACCTTATTGGGTTACTTATGCACCTAAAGATATTCTTGGCTGGAGGACAGAGATTGTTGATGGTGTAAGAAAATTAACTCAACTGCGATTGATGGAACAGGTTGTTGAATCTGATGGGAAGTATGGAGAAAAGATTGTAAAACAGATCAGAGTGCTTGAGCCTGGTAGATATGAAATCCATAGAAAAAATAATAAGGGTGAATATAAATTACATGATGAAGGAGAGATGAGCATAAAGGATAAGATTCCTTTTTCTATTGCTTATGCTAATAGGGTTGGGATGTTTGAAAGCCGCAGCCCTTTGTATGACATAGCAGAATTAAACCTCAAGCATTATCAAATACAGAGTGACCTTGATAATATTTTGCATATCAGTTCTGTTCCATTGCTTGCAGTTTTTGGTTATCCAAATGCAGATGAGATAACAACAGGCCCTAATGAGGCATTATCATTGCCACCTGAATCAAGGATGGAATATGTCAGCCCATCGGGTGACAGTTACGACAGTCAGTTCACAAGGCTCAAAGATATCGCAGACCAAATTAATACATTGTCATTAGCTGCGGTGCTGGGTCAAAAGCTAGTTGGTGAGTCAGCCGAGGCCAAGAGGATAGACCGTTCACAAAATGACAGCACAATGATGGTCATTGCCCAGCAGATGCAAGACCTGATTGATAACTGCCTTAAGTTTCATAGTGAATATCTTAACGAACCAAATGCTGGCAGTAGTTTTGTGAATAGAGACTTTGTAACCGCAAGACTAGAACCACAGGAGATCCAATCATTACTTGCATTATTTACTGCTGGCACTATCAGCCAGGAAACGTTACTTACACAGTTAAGCAGTGGTGAGATTCTTGGTGATGATTTCGATGTGGAGGAAGAAGTTGAGGCAACTCAAGCTGGTGGTTTGATCGAAATGGAAGCCCCAACTCAAACAGATGAATCATAATAAATGGCAGTTCCAGAGGCTTTCTATCGTGAAGCGATTGATCTGAACAGATACAGCAATAAGGTTCAGTTTCAAATTGCTAGTCAATTCAATGAAGTAATTTTAGATGTTCTTAGAAAGATAAGAGATCTTGAGGGTAACAGCCCAACTACAACTGCAAGGTTACGATCAATATTGGCACAAATGGTTGATAGTTTGAAAGGCTGGGAGAATGAAAGTGCAGCTTATATGATTGATGAACTGCAAAACTTGGCAGAGTTTCAAGTTGGTTTTGTTAAGGATCAATTGCAAAGGGTTTTACCAAAAGGAGAGTTTCAGGTAAATACTGTTGCTGTTTCTCCTGACTTTGCAAAATCTATTGTCACAAAAGATCCGACTGCCATGACTATTAGATTAAGAGACAAAGATGGTGTGTTTAGATCTGCTCAGTTTGCATTGACCGCAAAAAGAGGATCGGAGATATCGTTGCCAAACGGCAAAAATGTAAAGAAATCATTTAGAGGTATTGCTGAAGATTCCGCCTCAAGACTTTCAAAAGCAATCAGACTTGGTGTTTTAGAAGGCGAGTCTTTACCAAAAATTGTGAAAAGGTTAAAAGGGCCAAACCTTAGATTTAATGCCAAACCACAAAATGCAATCGCATTAAACTCTGCATTAAAAAATTCTGAGGGGATGCTTCTATCAAATAAACAAATCTCAACTGTAGTAAGAACAACTGTTAACCAGGTACAAAATGCAGCAAGTCAGGCGGTGTATGCAGCAAACAAAGATATAACAGGCAGATATCAATATGTCGCAACACTTGATGCAAGGACAAGTTCTATATGTCAAAGGCTAGATGGTCAGTTGTTTAGATATGATCAAGGCCCTGTTCCTCCACAACATTTCAACTGTAGGTCAACTACTGTTCCTGTTATTGATGATGATGATTTGGCAAGGGCTTTTCCAAATACAAGACCAAGTGCAACAGGTCGTGTTCCTCAAGACACAAATTATGCAAATTGGTTGAAAGATAATCCTGATGTACAAGACAAGGTATTGGGGAAAAAGAAAAGATATTTCAATTATTTGATGAGTCCTAAACGAGGAACAAAACAACTTAACGCCACAAATGCTCTAAAAAAAATTATCCGTGAGGATGGATCAGAGTTAACATTAAAAGAACTAGCTGCAAAATACAAAGATGCCAATTAGAAAAGGGAAGTCACAAAAAACAATCACAGGTAATATCAGAATGTTGATGAAAGAAGGCAAATCAAGATCCCAAGCAATTGCGATTGCATTATCGACAGCAGGCAAAAAGAAAACAGCTAAGAAACGTAAAAGGAAGTAATATATAAACAGCTACTTTTATTGTCATGCCTTCACACTATGGATCAATGAAGCCAAAGGGTAAAAAGAAAAAAAAGAAAGGAGGTAAAAAATAATGGGATATACGTTTAAAGTCCAGACTTATGATGAGTCAAAGCCGAAGGCTGTAAAATGAGAACTAAAACCTAGAACAACTAAGAAAAAATCTAAAAAGTGACTAGAAAGTTTAGGCGAGTTGCAAAAGACAAAAAGACAGGTGTTCCCAAAAAATATCTGTCTGGAGCAAAGAACAAGGCAGCGAAAGCTGCTGAGATCAAGAGGACTGCCGAAGCCTACAGAAAAGGAGAGTTTATTGATATAAAGGCTGTATCTAAATCACGCACCAAACAAAATGTCTCAGGCAAAAAGAAGAAAACCACTAAGCGAAAGCGTAAAAGCTAGCCTTAAGAAAAAGGCAGAAGGCACTCGTTTTTTTTATGGTGAACTTGCAGAAGTTTATCGCAAGGGACAGGGCGCATATCTTGGTGCTGGATCTCGTAATGTGCCGATGGCAGCGTGGGCTATGGGTAGAGTTAATAGTTATATGAGAGGTGATAAAGCAAGAACAGCAGACGCTAAAATTTATTCAAAATATCAAAAGAAAAGATAATGGCTGCTCTAACAAAAAAACAAAAAGAAACATTGAAGGCTCATTCAGCGCATCACACCAAAAGGCACATGAATTACATGGTTAGAAAAATGCGTGAGGGTATGAGTTTTGCAAGAGCGCACAGAATGGCACAGGAGAAGATAGGAAAATGACGATTAAAAGAGGTGGCCATACTTTTCAAGGGGTTGATAAACCAATCAGAACTCCAGGTCATTCAAGTGGCAAGTCTCATGCTGTGGTTATCAAACAAGGCGATGGATTTAAACTTATCAGATTTGGTATGCAGGGAGCAAAGACAAAACGACCTAGAAAGGGTGAAAGTGATGCTGATAAGGCAAAACGCAAAAGTTTTAAGGCTAGGCACGCCAAAAATATTGCAAAAGGTAAGACAAGTGCAGCTTATTGGGCTGACAAAGTAAAGTGGAGTTAGTATATTAATAAATATTACGATTTTTTATGTCAGAAGAGCCTATCAAGCCAAACCCTTCTCCTGAACAATACGCAGCTTTACAGGAAGAACTACAAAAACTAAAAGCTAATAATGCAAAATTATTAGATCAGAATATAAAAGCAAANGANGCAGGAAAAGCTATNCCNCCAGATGTTGATGTAAATGCTTTGATTGCTTATAAGCAGAAAAAAGAACANGAAGAACTTGAGGCACAGGGNAAATATGANGAGGCAAGAGAAAAACTTGCAACTCANTATCGNGAAGCAGAAGAATCTAAAAACAAAAGGATTCAAGAGCTAGAACAAAGNCAAAGNGAACTTGAAGTGGAAGCCCCTGCTGTCAGTGCATTAGCTGATGTGGTACATGATCCACAATATGTNTTNTCAAGAATAAATNGAGATCAACTTGCAAGAGAAGCTGATGGCACTGTTGTAATCGTTGATGGTTATAACAGAACNCCTGTNAAAGATTGGGCGCAACAAAANATGCCTCAATGGGTACAGAAAAACCCAAGACCACAGGGCGGTGGTGCTACAACAACTAAAGTAACTGCTGATGTTATTACAGGAGAATCTAACCCATTTGCCAAAGAATCTTTCAACTTAACTGAACAGGCCAGACTATATCGCACAGATATAAATAAATATAATATGCTCAAAAACGCAGTTAGCGGTTAATATAAAGTTAACTTGTTTGTATGAGTTAGGTGTTGTCACCGAAAAAGTAAAAATCATTAGTACATTTTTTAATGGCTACATTAAGAAGTGATTTAATTATCCCTGAGGTTTTTACACCCTATCTGATTGAAGAAACAACTCAAAGAGATGCTTTCTTGCAGAGTGGGGTAGTGACACCTTTAGCAGAATTAAATCTATCCGCAGAAAGAGGCGGTGACTTTGTAAAGATTCCATTCTACAAAGCTAACTTATCTGGAGACTTTGAAGTCCTTACAGATTCATTATCATTAACACCTGGNAAGATCACAGCCGATAACCAAATCGCTGCTGTTCTTCATAGAGGTCGTGCATTTAGTTCAAGAGACTTNGCTGCATTAGCAGTTGGTGGTGGCCCAGATCCAATGGCTGCTATCGCTCAGAAGATGGCTGCTTATGTTAACAACCAGAAGCAGAAGGATTTATATTCTTGCTTAACTGGTGCATTTGGTTCTATCAACGCAAACGATAGCAACTCTGCTTTATTCGCTTTGACTATTGATTCAGAATCAGGTGACACTCCAACAACATTAAGTCCAAGACACGTTGCAAAAGCACAGTCTTTACTTGGTGATCAAGGTCAGAAGTTAACTGCTGTTGCAATGCACTCTAAGGTTTTTTATGACCTAGTAGAGCGTAATGCAATTGATCGCATTTATGACAACACTGGCGCACCTGATACAGCAGCTACAGGTGGTAGCACAACAAGAGCATTTGATGGCCCTTCAACTGTTAATACCTTTATGGGATTAAGAGTTATTGTTTCTGATGATGTTCCAACAACAGGATCTGGTTCTTCNACNGAGTATTCAACATTCTTCTTTACACAAGGAGCAGTTGTTACAGGTGAGCAAGCACCAATCAGAACACAAACAGATAGAGATATCCTTGCTTTAGAAGAAGCAATGGCTGTTGACCTTCATTACATCTACCATCCAGTAGGTTTGAAGTATGCAGTATCTACTGTTAACCCAACTCGTACCGTATTAGAGACAGTTGCCTCTTGGTCGAAAGTGTATGAGACAAAAAACATCGGAATTGTCCGTGCTACTAACGTAAGTAACCAAGATTAATCATGGCTTCTATTTTTGAAATTGGTGCTGGTAGTTTAATCGGCCCAACAGACGGTGGTACTGTAACTCAGGCTACTAACAAATCAACAGGTGTAACTCTTAATACTGAGAGTGGACAGATCACAATGAACAACGCTGCATTAGCTGATGCTGCTGAAGTATCTTTCACAGTTACTAACAGCAAGGTTGCAGCAACAGATGTTGTCGTTGCTTGTCATGGTTCTGCTGGAACTGCTGGTGCTTACATCGTAAGTGCTAACGGAATCGCAGCTGGATCATTCAAGATCACAGTTTCTAACGTATCAGGTGGATCTTTAAGTGAAGCTATCGTTATTAACTATGTTGCTCTAAAGGGAGCATCTAGCTAAATGGGAATGTACGCTTTCAGGCGTATGAGAGCGAGGAATGAGGCTGCTCAAAAGGCAGCTTCATTGACTCCCACTCTTGAAAAGCCAAAACCAAAACCAAAGCCCAAGAAGGTAAAACTAAATGGCGATAACTCTTGATGCAACTGTTGGTGGTGCTAATGCAAACACCTATATCACTCTTGATGATGCAAATTCATTTATTGAGGGTTTAGTCCTCAGTGATGACGCTGCTGCATGGGATGGCTCAAGCAATGACAATAAAAATCGTGCATTGTTTACGGCTGCACAAAGAATTGATCGTGAAAAGTTTTTNGGGGCNAGGGTAGANGATACNCANGCACTAGAATGGCCAAGNTCNGGAGTAAGAAAACCAGATACTTACACNAACCTTTATGGNTTATCTTTTCCAAACAGATTAGTTGCTGATTATTACACTGATACTGAAATCCCAGATCGTGTNAAAAANGCACAGGTAATTTTGGCNGTATATCTCAANAACAACAGGAACGGGTTAGAGTTGAGTGGTCTGGAAGATTTTGCAACAGTAAGTATCGGTAATATAAATGCAACCCCTAGATTCTATGGGGCAGTTGGTATTGATCGAATCCCACCGATAGTTGATCATTACCTGATGGGTATTAGAATAGGTGGAAGAGCTAATATNGGCATCAAGAGGAGTTAATNATGGCTAAAGCATNTGGNTTTGGTTCTCCTGNTGATTATAATNTCGGGGCAGAAGTNATAACAGATACAGCAGCCCATACNGGTCGTTTTAAAAGAATTGACTTTTATGAAAACACACATATCACAACTCTTGTAACTGAAAACTATACAGGCAATTCACTAGATGGTGAAACAATGCCAGCAGGTTTTCATATTGAGGGTGTTTTTACCAGTATTACGCTCCAAAATGGAGCTTGTATAGCTTACAAAATTTAACTATGTCTTATTCTGATTTCCCAGCAGCCAAAATCATCAATGATACTGACGCACATACAGGNCGTTTTGGAAAGGTTGTTGCTTTACAAGATTCTGTAATCACACTTGTCTCTGAAAATGTAACAGGTGATTTAAGTGCTGTTCCTTTTAAATCCAGTAATGAAATTTGTGGTGTTATAACCAGTATTACTTTAGGAAGTGGAACTGTTATTGCTTATTTATTATGAGTCTTGCCAACGCACTAAAAAAAGCAGCATCAAAGACTTTGAGTAAGCTCGGAGGTGATGTGACTATCAGACAAGTAACGGCTGGCAGTTATAACACAACCACAGGAGCTATTACAGAATCTACATCTGATACGACTGTCAAAGGTGCGTTAACAAATGTAAACAGATCAGAGGTAAATGATCTGATTGAATCCCAGGATAAAAGATTAACGATATCAGCAGGGGATTTAAGTTTTGTACCAACCACAAAAGATCGAGTTGTTATAAGCAGTGTTGAGTTTAAAATTATTCAGGTAGTGACAAATGAACAAAATAATACAGCAATAAGTTTTGATCTTATCTTGAGGTAACTATGGCAAGACAAATAAGGTTAGATCAAATTGATGATGTTATGAGAGAAGCAGTGGAGGATTTAGTGGCTGCTACCACATTGGAGTGGACTAAAAGAGTGAAAAAAGCNACACCAGTTAGAGTTGTTTATGAAGGTGAACCAAAAGGAGGTGGCCAGACTTAGANCAGCNTGGCAGACAGAAATCAAACCTTTACAGGGAACAGTTACAAATAATTTACCTTATGCAGAACCAGTTTGTTTTGGTGTTAACTTGCCACCATCATGGGGTGGTACTTACAGAACAAGACAAAAAACAGTTCCTGGTTTTCCTGAACTTATAGGCAAAGAACTTGAACAATATGCTAGAAAAGAATATGAAAGAATTAAAAGAGGAATATAAATGGCTGCTATAGATTTAAACACCATAAGATCCACAATAGAGGCAAGACTGGCAACAGAGCTTGCATCAAGTCCAGCTATTCCTGTTGTATTTAATAATATGGCATTTGATTCCACAACAGAAGATACCTTTGTTCAATGTCTCACAAGTTTTGGTGCAAATGAATATTTGACTCAGGGCGATACGAGCAGTGCCACAAATAATGTTGTCGGTTTGGTAATACTAAATATCTTCACAGAAGAAGGTATCGGAGCAGGGTCGAATTATACGATTGGCAAGAGACTAAGGGACTTATACAATAGAGTGACAGTATCAAATGTTATTTTTGATTCTCCTGTCGGCCCTGAAGTATTTGCATCAAGTCCAGAAGGTAAGTTTCAAACACAAATCAGAATTACATTTGGAATATACGAGGATCTTTAAATGGAAATCACAGAAGCAATGCTTGATGTCATAGAAGCTGTCAAGGGCAGAAGAGAGCCTCAATATTGGGATAATCAATGCAAAAGATATATGGAAAAACAACAAGCAAATAAAAAGGCTGTAAAAAAGTCAGAAAAAGGTTAATATATTTATAAATCTTTCTTTTATTTGTTATGGCAAAGGTTAAAGGTGATGTTGGGCAAGTCAAATTTGATGATGGTGGCTCTTCAGTAAACCCTGTATTAGGAACTACAAGCTGGTCAATGTCCATCACTAAGGATATTCAGGAAACAACAGCACAAGGTGACACTTTCAAGCAGTTTGTCGGTGGTCTTATTGAAGGTGAAGGAAGTGCAGAACTTCTTTATGATGATTCAGCTTCTGGTGAGACAGCAACTTTTGTTGATGGTGTTTTGACAACTGGTGATCTTGGCACAGCAGCCTTTGAGCTTTTTCCAGACAGTTCAAGTGCCACAAAAAAAATATCATTCAATGGCATCATCACAAGTTTTGACCAAAGCTCTGCTCTTGGTGAAGCTAATACTATCAGCATCACATTCAAGCCAACTGGAACTATAACTTCAGCAATCTAACTAACTAATTAATCAACCCCAACTTATGGCAAATCAAAGAACAGCAGACCTGCTCATCGGTGCTTATAAAGATGAGATGACCGCAAGAAGAAAATATGAACTGAAAGACGCATCTGGCAAGGTTTTAACAACTTTATATTTTCCACCAATAACAAGATTTGACAGACAAAAGGCGCAGCAATTAGCTGGCACTGATGAGGCACTTACTGTTTCAACGCAGTTGCTTTGTAAAATGGCACAGAAAGAAGATGGAACACCAGCTTTTGATATGTCAGATGCGCCAATCTTGCAAAGATCACTACCAGAGAAGGTTTTAAATGATATAGAACTATTTTTATTTGATGTAACACTTGATCTTGATACAGCAAAAAACGAATAAAGCGAGATGGTTGGTTAAACTTTGAATTTTTCCTCGCAACAGAACTTGGTAAAACATTAAATGAACTAAGAAACTCTATTTCAGAAGAGGAGTTGATATATTGGGTTGCATATTATGAAAACAAACATGAACAAGAAAAAAGAGCGCAGCAACGACAAAAACAGAAATTAGGGTAAACTAAAATAAAGACTTTTTGTATTTGTGGCACAGGCGAATGTAAGACTTACTGTTGATGCTAGTGGTGCAACTAGAGCTTTACAGGGTGTTCAGAATAAGACAAATCAATTACAGAGAGCATTTGGTGGTTTAAAAACTGCTATTGGTGGCATTGGAATAGGTTTATTGGGAAAAAATGCAATACAGACAGCAACTAATTTTCAAAAATTAAATGTAAGATTAGGATTATTAACTAAACAATCTGGAACTTTTGCAAGATCACAAGAAATAGCTGCAGAAGCACAAAAAGCATTTGGATTAAGTTCTACAGAAGCACTTGAAGGAATAACAAATATTACTGCACGATTAGCACCTTTAAAAATTGGTGTAGAAGATATTAAATCTACCTTTTTTGGATTTAATACAGCTGCTAAATTAGCAGGTGCTTCAACAATAGAAGCATCAAATGCTTTTAGACAGTTAGCTCAGGCTTTAGGTTCTGGAAGATTACAAGGAGATGAATTTAGAAGTATATCTGAACAAATTCCAACTATACTTGCACCAATAGCAGATGAACTTGGTGTAGGAATAGAACAACTAAAAAAATTAGCATCTGAAAGTAAATTAACAAGTGATGTTGTACTTAGAGCATTAAGAAAAATAGAAAAAGATGGCGCTCCAGCATTAAAAGAGTTAATTAAAAACGACCCGACCATGGTTTTTAAAATGTTAGGAAATGAATCAGAAAACTTATCAAGAGCTTTTGGTGATGCTTTAACCCCTGTTGTATTACCTGTTATTAATGGATTAACAAAATTAACAGAAGTAGCAACTAATTTTATAAATTCTCCTATTGGTAAAACAACACTATTATTTACTGGTATAGCTTTAGCATTTAAAGCAACAACAGCAGCAGTGGGTTTATTATCCGCAGCAAAGACTATTCTTCTTGCTAAATTTGCAGCAACTTCTATAGGTGCAATAGCACTTGCCAAAGCAAATGCAACAGCCGCCCTTTCAACAAAAGCACTTGCTATTTCTACAGGAGCTTTAGCACTAGCAATGAATGCTTTGCCTTTGATAGCTTTGGCTTCTGCTATTGGATTGGTAACAACTGCTATTTTTAAACAAAACCAAGAAAGAAAGAAAAATAAAAAATTAATAGAAGAAGGTAATCAGGAGGCAATCAAGGCAGAAATAACACGTTTAGAAATAGCTTTGAGAAGAAAGCAAGAGCAAAAAAGAGGTACAGGCCTTTTACAAGAGCAAATAAGAAGACTTAAAGAAGAAATAGAAATCATGAAGAAAAAATTAGGTGTGGCAAAACAACAGGAAATACAGGACAAAAAAAATGAACAGCAATTAGCAAGAATAAAAACTTTATATGGTTCTATTGCAAATACGATTGAGACAGGTCTGGTTGATGCTATAGATGGTGCAATAAAAGGAACTAAAACTTTAGGAGAAGTAGCATCAAGTGTATTTGGTGCAATACAGAGAGCTATAATTCAATATGGTGTGTCTTCTTTTCTTGGTGGATTGCCTGGAGGGATTGGAGAATTCTTTTCAGGAGAAAGAGCAAACGGTGGTTCTGTTTTATCGGGTCGTTCTTATTTAGTTGGAGAACGTGGCCCTGAAGTATTCACACCATCCACAGCAGGTATGATTTCTCCAAATAGTTCATTAGGAGGAGGTCCGACAAATATAGTTGTTAATGTAGATGCTTCTGGTTCTGCTGTTGAGGGAGACAACCAAGGTGGAGAAGAATTAGGAAGAGTCTTATCTGTTGCAATACAATCAGAATTAATTAAACAAAAACGACCTGGAGGTTTACTCGCATAATGGCAACATTCCCTTCGATAAATCCAACTTATGGTATGCAGAAACGGTCTGCACCATTAACAAGAACAGTGCGTTTCGCAGATGGATTTGAGCATAGAATAAAATTTGGGTTGGCTGAGAATCAAAATCCTAAAATTTACAATTTAGTTTTTAACGTATCAGAAACAGATGCAGATACCATAGAGACCTTTCTTGATGCCCGTGCAAATGATAATGCCAGTTTTGATTTTACTGCTCCAGGTGAGGGTAGTTCACAAAAATTTGTCTGCGAAACATGGACAAAATCAATTCCTTATAACAACAGAGCTACAATAAGAACAACATTCAGAGAAGTATTTGAACCATGAGTACTGCTCCTATTATTACTGATCTTCAAAAGATCAACCCTTCAGCAATAATTGAATTATTTACTTTACAACTAGATAGTACTTTGCATGGAGCATCGACAATTTACAGATTTCATAATGGATCAAATCTTAATTCAAATGCAGATGTTGTATGGGCTGGTAATACATATATAAAATTACCAATACAAGCAGAGGGATTTGCTTTTACAAATGGACAGTTACCCAGACCAACTTTGACGATCAGTAATGCCCTTGGAACAATTACAGCTATCTTATTAAATGTAAATCAAGTGACAACAGGTATTGATCTTACAGGAGCAACAGTAACTAGAATCAGAACATTGGCACGTTATCTTGATGCTGTTAATTTTCCTGATAGTACAAATCCATTAGGCACACCTGATCCTACGGCAGAATTTCCACAGGAAATATATAAAATAGATAGAAAGTCAGCAGAAAATAGAGAAGTCGTACAATTTGAACTTGCAGCAGTATTTGACCTTGCTGGTATTCGTGCGCCAAAGCGACAATGTACCAGAACAGAATTTCCTTCAATTGGTACGTTTATAGCATGAATTGGCAAGAAGAAGCACTTGTTCATGCGAAAGACCAAGATCCTAAAGAGTCTTGTGGCTTATTGTTAAATATTCGAGGAAAAGAAAGGTATTATCCCTGTCGTAATCTTTCAATGACAGATCATCAATGTTTTATTATTGATCCAGAGGATTATGTAAAAGCAGATAACACTGGAGAAATCACAGCCGTTGTTCATAGCCATCCTATAACACCTCCAACTCCTAGTCAGGCAGATAAGATCAGTTGTGAACAAAGCAATCTTCCGTGGCATATTGTTAATCCAAAAACAGAAACATGGGGATACTGTGAACCATGTGGATATAAACCACCTTTATTAGGTAGACCTTGGGTCTGGGGTGTAACTGATTGTTGGAGTTTAGTAAGAGATTGGTATAAAAAGGAAAAAAATATTGAATTAAAAGATTGGGATAGACCTACAACTCCAGAAGAATTTGTATTAAATCCATTATTTGAAACTTGTGCATGGAGAACTGGTTTTAGAGAATTAAGACCAGATGAGAAAACAATAAATGGCGATTTATTATTTATGTCTATTGGATCTCCTGGTTTAAATCATGTAGCTATTTTCTTAGATGGAGATGTTTTACATCATTTAACCGATAGACTATCTTGTAAGGAACCTTATTCTCAATGGTTGTTAAAATGTACAGGAGGGAGGTATCGTTATGCTGCGTAAATTAAAGTTATATGGAGAACTTGCAGAGTTTGTAGGCCATAAAGAATTTGAAATTAAGGTTGATAGTCTTAATAAAGCAGTAAGTTTTCTTATAAATAATTTTCCACAGGTAGAAAAATATATGAATCCTAAATATTATCAGGTAAAAGTTGGTGATTATGCTATTAATCATGATGAAATACATCATCCGATAGGACAGGCAGATATTCATATTGTTCCTGTTATTGCTGGTGCTGGAGGAAGTACAGGTAGAGTTTTATTAGGTGCTGCATTGATCGGAGCATCTTTTCTTTTCCCTGGAGCAGGTATGTTTGGAACAGTAAGTGCATCTGGACAGATCGCAGCTGGAACAACAATGGCAGGTTACACTGCTGGNAGNGCTTTTATGACAGGAGTCGGAACTTTAACATCTGCTATTGGTGCTTCGCTTGTTTTATCAGGTGTCAGTGAAATGTTATTTCCTTTACCTAAATTTGAAGGATTTAATTCAGAACAAGATCCACAATTATCATTCAGTTTTTCTGGAACACAAAACACTAGCCGTGCAGGTACTCCAGTTCCTTTAGTTTTCGGGGAAATCATAACTGGCTCAGTTGTCATAAGTGGTGCNNTTGATACNCAACAGGTACAGGCATGACAGACGCACCAAAAAATATTATTGGTTCTGGCGGTGGCGGTGGTAGTCCTCCACCTCCCCCTCAACCGACAAGAACTCCTGATACTTTACATAGTAGACAATTTGCTACTTTCCTTGATCTTATATCTGAAGGAGAGATAGAGGGCTTTGCTTCAGCATCAAAAGAAGGAAGAACAAAAGGAACTGCTGCATATAATAATGCCGCATTAAAGGATGTGTTTTTAAATGATACTCCTGTTTTAAAATCAACAGCTAATTCTGCTTCTCCA
>FUFK010075760.1_pt1 | contig 14258 bp, 8 predicted proteins | sample 1021851 | NCBI WGS metagenome assembly FUFK01 (sample SAMEA51879418, study PRJEB19060) | metagenome | reverse complement strand
AAAGTGGCTTCATAAGTCATATTGCTGAATTAAGAAAAAGATTGATACACAGTTTTATTTTCTTAATAATATTTTTCATTGGATGTTATTTTTTTGCAGAGCATTTATATGGTTTTTTAGTAGATCCTTATGCCCAAGCGGTAAAAAACGATGGTGTTGATAGAAGATTGATTTTTACAGCATTACAAGAAACTTTTTTAACTTATTTAAAAGTTTCTTTTTTTACAGCTTTTTTTGTAACATGCCCATTTATTCTAATGCAAATTTGGAAATTTATTGCACCTGGACTTTACAAACATGAAAAAAATGCAATTTTACCCTACCTAGTTTTAACTCCTATACTTTTTTTTCTTGGAGGAATTTTAGTTTATTATTTAATAATGCCATTAGCGATTAAATTTTTTTTATCATTTGAAAGTAGTGGTTTGTCAACAAATCTACCCATACAACTAGAGGCAAAAGTGAATGAATATTTATCTTTAGTAATGAAACTCATTTTTGCATTTGGAATCAGCTTTCAATTACCTGTTGTTCTTAGTTTGCTAGCAAGAATAGGCATAGTTGACTCCGAGTTTTTAAAAAAAAGAAGAAAATATGTTGTAGTAATTATATTTACAGCAGCAGCATTACTAACACCACCTGATCCAATTACTCAAATTGGTTTAGCAATTCCATTATTAATATTATATGAATTATCTATATTTTCAGTAAAGTTTATTGAAAATAAAAATATAAAAAATTCTGATGCATAATATAAAAGAAATAAGAAAAGATTTTAAAGCCTTCAAGTTAGCCATTGAAAAAAGAACCATAAAAATTGATTTAGATGAAATACAAAATTTAGATGTTGAAAATAGAGAACTAATCTTAAAAAAAGAAACCTTAGAGAAAGAAAAAAAAGAAATTTCTAAGTCCAAAGACAAATCTTTGTTTGAAAAATCCAAGGAAATTTCTTCAGAAATTGATGAAATAACAAAGAAACAAAAATTAGTAAAAGAAAATTTGGATAATATTCTATCTAATTTACCTAACGTCCCCCATCCAGATGTTCCGATCGGAAAAGATGAGAACGACAATATTGAAATTGGAAAATTTGGCAAAATACCTAATTTTGAATTTGAACCTAAGTCTCATTATGAAATAGGTGAAAATTTAAAAATGTTAGATTTTGATCTTGCAACTAAAACAACTGGTGCAAGATTTGTTTTTGTTAAAAATAGATTAGCTTTACTAGAGCGAGCCTTATCAAATTTTATGTTGGATACTCATATTTTAAAAAATGGATATTTAGAAATTTCACCACCATTACTAGCATCTGATAATACAATGTATGGTACAGGCCAACTTCCTAAATTTGAAAATGATCAATTTGAGGTAAAACTTGAAAAAGGATCAGATAGAAAATTTTTAATCCCAACTGCTGAGGTGATACTAACTAATATTGTTAAGGACAAGATAGTAGAAAATAGCTCTTTACCCATGAGATTCGTTGCTTCAACACCATGCTTCAGAAAAGAAGCAGGTAGTTATGGCAAAGATACAAAGGGAATGATTAGACAACATCAATTTTATAAAGTTGAATTGGTAAGTATAGTTGAACAAGAAAAGTGTCATGAGGAATTAGAAAGAATGACAACTTGTGCAACAGGTATATTAGATTTATTGGAATTACCTTATAGAAAAATGATTCTATGTAGTGGTGATATGGGTTTTAGTGCTGAGAAAACTTATGATATTGAAGTTTGGCTTCCATCAGAAAATAAATATCGTGAAATTTCATCTTGTTCATCTTGCTCTACATTTCAAGCTGTGCGAATGAAATCGAGATACAAAAATTCAAAAAAGGAAACGCTTTATGTTGGAACCTTAAATGGAAGTGGATTAGCTATTGGCAGAACTCTGATTGCTATTCTAGAAAATTATCAGCAAAAAGATGGCTCAGTTACAGTTCCAAAAGTTTTGAGACCTTATATGAATAATCTTGAAAAAATCTCATTGAATTAAAGTTGTTTTAATTCAATAGATGGTATAAAAATTCAATTTTAATTAAGGAGTTTTATGGAAAGTTCAGGAATAGGTCAATTTATACCTCTTATACTAATTTTTGTTATTTTTTACTTTTTCTTAATAAGGCCTCAACAAAAAAAGGTTAAGGAACACAAAGCTATGGTGGAGAATTTGAAAAAAGGAGACAAAGTTGTTACGTCAGGAGGGATAACGGGAGTTATCACAAGAGTTGTAGATAATGACAAGGTGGAAGTTGAAATTGCAGACAATGTAACTGTAGAAGTTATAAGGGGCACTGGTATTCAAAGCCTAATGAATTCTCAAGAAGTTAAGAAATAACTTTCATAATATTAAAGTGTTATATTTTTCAAAATTTAGAATAATTTTTATTATATCTATTTCTTTGTTATTTATTTTTATAGCATCTTCAAATATTTTAAAATTTAGCAATTCATTACTTAATAAAAAGATTAATTTAGGTTTAGATTTACAGGGGGGATCTTATCTTCTTTTAGAAATTGATAATACCCCTGTAATAGAACAAAAATTACAAAATTTTACAATAAGTTTAAGAAATTATTTTAAAGATAAAAATATAAGAATAAATAATATAAAGTTAGATAATCAAAAAATTTTATTTTCAACTGATCAGAAAAATAAGCAATTTATTTTAGAAACTTTTACAGATGAAGAAAGTGAGTTAAATCCTTACTATCCAAGATTTAAGTCTCATCAACTAGAAATTATTGAGGAAAATAATTTTTTTATTGTAAATTATTCAAGACAAGGTCTAATCGAACTTAAAACATCTTCTCAAGATCAAGCTTTAGAAATAGTAAGGCGAAGAATTGACGAAATAGGTACAAATGAACCAAATATTCTGAAGAGAGGTAACGATAGAATTTTAGTTGAATTGCCAGGATTAGACGATCCCATGAGAATAAAATCTTTACTAGGTAAAACTGCAAACCTAACTTTTAGGTTTGTTACGAATAACGCTGAGGACTCTTTTGGAGCTGAAAAATTAGAATACGAGGATGAGTCTGAAGAAGCAATGGTAAGTAAAAGAATAATTCTAAGCGGTGAAAACCTTTTAGATGCTCAACCGAGGATGGATAGTGAAACTAATGAAACTGTTGTAACTTTTACACTTGATAGGGTAGGTGCAAAAAGATTTGGTAAGGCAACATCAACAGGTATTGGAAAACAATTGGCTATAGTTTTAGATGGCAAAATTATAAGCGCCCCAGTTATAAGAGATACAATTGCAAGTGGTTCAGGACAAATNAGTGGNGGATTTACTTTTCAATCAGCAACAGATTTGGCACTTTTACTTCGATCTGGTGCATTACCTGCACCCTTAAATATAATCGAGGAAAGAACTGTTGGTCCAGATTTAGGACAAGACTCAATTAATGCAGGTGTAATTGCTTTAATAATTGGTTTTTTTCTTGTTATTCTTTTTATCTTTGTAAAATATAAAATATTTGGTCTGATTACTAATTTAGCATTAATTTTAAATTTACTTTTTTTGGTTGGTATTTTAACAATTTTTGAGGCAACATTAACTCTTCCTGGAATAGCTGGTATAATTTTAACCGTTGGTATGGCAGTTGATGCAAATGTTTTAATTTTTGAGAGAATTAAAGAAGAATTAAAAAGTGAAAGAAATAATCTTATAGCATTCGATAGCGGATACACAAAATCTAGAACTGCAATTTTAGATGCAAATATAACGACTTTATTAGCCGCGATAATATTGTTTTTTATGGGATCTGGGCCGATTAAAGGATTTTCTTTAACATTAGGTATAGGAATTTTTACAACACTATTTTCAGTCTATTTTATTGCAAGATTATTAACTGCTTTATATGTCTCAAAGAATAAAGAAAAGGGAAATTTGATTTAAATGATAGCGTTTAATAAATATTATAATCGTTTTAATATACTTTCAATTTCTTTGGTTACTATTTCTTTATTATTATTGATTTTTAAAGGACTTAATTTTGGTATTGATTTTAAGGGTGGAACATTGATTGAGTTAAGATCAAACGATCAAAAAATTACCACCTCAACATTAAGAGACAATTTAAGTCAAATGAATTTAGGAGATGTTTCGGTAAAAAATTTTGGGAATAAAACAGATTTTTTAATCAAGTTTGAAAACAACAGTAACAAAAATGTAATTGAGGAAATTAAACTAAGTTTAGATAAATCTTTTGGAAATAATTTTAGTTTTAGAAGAGTTGAAAAAGTTGGTCCTAAAGTAAGTTCAGAGTTGTTGAAATCAGGTGTTATAGCAATATCTGTAGCCTTGACTCTCATGCTGATTTATATCTGGATTAGATTTGAATGGCAGTTTAGCCTTGGTGCAATTTTAGCATTATTTCATGATGTTATAGTCACTTTAGGTTTATTTTCATTACTAGGATTAGAAATAAATTTGTCAATTGTTGCAGCGGTATTAACCATAGTTGGTTATTCCATGAATGATACTGTTGTAATATATGATAGAGTAAGAGAAAATCTCAGAAAATATTCAGATATAAAAATTTTTGAATTAACCAATACGTCTATAAATGAAACTTTATCTAGAACTTTAATTACCTCAATTACAACTTTATTAGCTTTGTTATCAATATTCTTTTTTGGTGGTGAAATTTTAAAAGGTTTTTCATTAGCAATGATCTTTGGAGTAATTTTTGGAACTTATTCATCCATATATATTGCAAATCCTATTTTAGTNAGATTGAATGTTTCACAAAAAACTGTATTGAGAGAAGAAAGTAAAAACTAATATAAATTTTGTGCAGCGACCATTGTCAAAAGCATTGGCACTGATAATAAAGTATTAGTTCTTGAAAATATCATGGCAGTTCTTGCAGATTTGGCTTTTATATCTGGATCACATTCAACAATTCCTAATGCCCTTTTTTGATTAGGCCAAATNACAAACCAAACATTGAAAGCCATAATTAAACCAAGCCACATACCAAGTCCTATCGCAGTATGTTTTGGAATAGCTGAGCCTATGCTTAGTGTCATTGCATCATGAAGGTATCCGTTAAGCCAAGCTAATATAAGACCTGATATAACTGTAAAAGCAGCNGCCCATCTGAAATAAAATAAGGCTGCTGGTGCAATCACTTTTCCTATTGCTGGCTTCTGTTCATCTGGAATTTTAGCCATATTTGGGATTTGAACAAAATTAAAATACCAAAGTAAACCGATCCACATAATGCCAACCACAACATGTACAAATCTAGCTAACCAACTCCAAAAAAGTCTATCAAAACTAAAACCGTCATTTTGATAAAATAGTCCTAAAAATAAAATTATTGCTATAGCTAAAGACGTATGAATAGTTTTTGACAAAGATGATAGTAGATTGCCCATTAAATGAATATACTAATTAATTTTTAATATAACAATATTTTTTTATTATTTTAGAAGTGGCCTTAAAAATTTTCCTGTATAACTTTTATCAATTGCGCAAATTTCCTCTGGTTTTCCCTCTGCGATAATTTTACCGCCTTTAACACCACCTTCAGGACCCATATCGACAATATAATCAGCCGTTTTTATAACATCTAAATTATGTTCGATAACAACAACTGTATTACCTAAAGCTACAAAGGTATGAAGTATTTCAAGTAATTTTTTGATATCATGCTGATGCAAACCTGTGGTTGGTTCATCAAGGATATACATTGTTCTACCTGTAGATCTTTTAGATAATTCTTTAGCTAATTTGATTCTTTGGGCTTCACCTCCTGATAATGTTGTTGCCTGTTGACCTATTTTTATATAACCCAAACCAACTTTTTTTAATGTCAGTAACTTTGTTTTTATATTAGAGATATTTTCAAAATATTCACAACCCTCATCAACTGTCATATTTAATACGTCAGCAATACTTTTATCTTTAAATTTGATTTCTAAAGTTTCACGATTATATCTTGTACCCTTACATTCATCACACTGAATATAAACATCTGGTAAGAAATGCATTTCATAAGTAATAACACCATCACCCTCACATGCTTCACATCTCCCACCTTTTACATTAAATGAGAATCTACCAGGTCTATAGCCTCTAGATTTTGACTCTGGTAAACTTGTAAACCAGTCTCTAATTGGACCAAAGGCACCAGTATATGTGGCTGGATTTGATCTGGGAGTTCTTCCAATTGGTGATTGATCAATATCAATTATCTTATCAACTAATTCAGTGCCTTTAAATCCTTTAAAAGGTTTTGGAATTTTTCTAGACTTGTTATTATTTAAAGTTAAGTTTAAAGCGTTATAAAGAGTTTGTAGCACTAAAGTTGATTTACCACTTCCTGAAACACCCGTAACACAAGTTAAACTTCCTAATGGAATTTTAAGATTTACATTATCCAAATTATTTCCTGTAGCACCTGTGATTTCTATGAACCTTCCATTTTTTGCTAGTCTTCTTTTCTTTGGAATTTCAATTTTAAATTTTTTTGAAAGATATTTACCTGTAATACTATCTTTATTCTGAGTAATTTCTTTAAAGGTTCCTTGAGCAACCACTTGACCTCCATTGTTACCTGCTTCTGGTCCAAGATCGATAATATGGTCTGCATTCTCCATAGTCTCAGTGTCATGCTCAACCACTATTACTGTATTACCGAGATCTCTTAATCTTTTTAAGGCATTAATTAATTTTACATTATCTTTTTGATGAAGTCCTATAGAAGGTTCATCTAAAACATATAAAACTCCTGTCAGACCAGAACCTATTTGTGATGCTAATCTTATTCTTTGTGCTTCACCTCCCGATAATGTACCTGACTCTCTGGAAAGCGTAAGGTAGTCTAATCCAACATTTAATAAAAAATTAAGCCTTTCATTTATTTCTTTTAAAATATGTTCAGCAATTTTTAATTGTCTTTTATCTAGATTATCCTTCAAATTTTCAAACCAATTAGCTGCATCTAAAATTGACTTTTCAGTCACCTCACTAATGTGTAAGCCATCAATTTTTACACAAAGGGCTTCATCTTTTAATCTATGACCATTACAACGTTCACATTTTGTATCTGATTGATATTGAGATATTTCTTCTCTTTTCCAATCACTATCGGTCTCAAGATATCTTCTTTCTAAGTTATTAATAACGCCCTCAAATGTTTTTTTATGCGAATATTTTTCATATCCATCATCATAGGTAAATTTTATTTCTTCATCATCAGAGCCGTAAAGTATGATATCTTTTATTTTTTTTGGTAATTTTGACCACTTTTCATCAAGAGAAAAACTGTAATGCTTAGCCAATGACGCTAAAGTTTGCGCATAATACAATGTTGTTGTTTTCGCCCATGGTTCTATTGCACCATCACTTATACTTTTTTTTTCATTTGGTATAACTAAGTTTGGATCAACATTAAGTTTCACACCTATACCTTCACACTCCTCACAAGCGCCAAAAGGACTATTGAAAGAAAATAATCTTGGTTCTATTTCTTCAATTGTAAATCCACTTTCAGGACATGCAAATTTAGTTGAAAAGATTAATTTCTCTAATTTTCTAAATTTTTTTGGCAATGTTTCATCTTCGTATTCAACAAACAAAAGACCATTTGATAAATTTATCGAAGTTTCGATACTTTCTGCCCGGTCGGTCCATGCTTGGCCACTGCGGACGAAATACCTGACCCTTCTAAGCTGACCATTCGTTCCTTTGTAAATGAAGAGAAAATGCAGGAATCCTCTTTGGACGACATGATTTTTGATGTGCCTGCAATAATCTCTTTCCTGAGTGGAAGTACCACCTTGTTGCCCGGAACTCTTATTCTAACCGGTACGCCTTCCGGAGTCGGTGAGGCTAGAAACCCAAAGCGCTTTCTGGTTCCAGGAGATGAAGTTACCATTGAAGTGGATGGAGCTGATAGTAATAACCCAAATGGAAATGGAACTGGATTGGTAAGGTTTACTGCTAAAGCTGATAATGCAATTAATTATAGTTTTAGATTTGGGACAGGCGATGTAAAAGATTCCTCNGCTGGCTCAGTTGAATATANTTATACAGATGTTGGAACAAAAACATATAATGTAAATGTTTTAGCCTATTCATCAACAGGAAATTTTATCAGTTTAGGTAAAACTGTAACTGTTTATGTAGTCCCAGAGTCAGATCAAGATATACTCGCAATATTGACTGGTGGTAGCGAGAAAACTTGGAAAATTAATGCTTCATTTGATTCACATTTTTCATTAGGTTCAAAGGATCATAAATATCCATCTTGGTGGGAAGCCCCATCTTTTTCAAAATCAAATTCCGGTTTTTATGATGATGAGTATATTTTTAAATCCGATGGTACTTACTCTCACAAAACAAATGGTGATGTTTATGGTAAGGCAAAGTATCTGAATCAGACGTTTGGTTCCACAGGTCAGGCTGCTAATTCAGATGGTGAAATTGAGAAATTTAACTTATCAAATTATGAGGGATCTTTTTATGTAAAAAATGAAGATGATGAAAGAAAAATTATTTTCAATAATAAGTCATTTGTTGGTTTTTATGTAGGACAACATGAATATACACTAGAATGTAATTCCGAAAATAGTATTCTTTTAAGATCGGTTGACACTGATAATAACGCCTGGTATATTTGGCTTACTGACAATGATGTTTCAACAACACCATCAAAAGACATGTTTACAAATTTAATATGGTCTGATGAATTTGATTATAGTGGAAAATTAGATCCTAATAAATGGGCCTATGAAGTTAGTAATTCATGGTATAATGAAGAATTACAGGCAACTACGGATAGACTGGAAAATGTTAGGGTGGACAATGGCCTTTTAAAAATTACTGCAAAAAAAGAAAGTTATGGAGGTAAGAACTATACTTCTGGAAGAGTTAGGACTTATCAAAAATTAGACTTTACCTATGGTAGAGTTGATATAAGAGCAAAAATGCCAAGTAAAGCTGGAACATGGCCAGCTTTGTGGATGTTAGGTTCTAACTATGCATCTTTAGATTGGCCAAAATGTGGAGAAATTGATATTTTAGAACATGCTGGTAACAGACTTAACCAAATTCAATCTACCGTCCATCACCCCGATAAATATGGTGGATCAGGCGATACTAATGTGACTCATGAATATAACGATGTATCAACAAATTTTCATGTTTACTCTGTAGTGTGGACTGAGAAAGCTTTGACTTTTTATGTTGATGACAAGCCATTTCATATTGTTGGTAATGCGTGTGATTTACCTTTCAATTGGGATTTCAATATAATTGTTAATGTTGCAATGGGTGGAACATATGGTGGAACTGTAGATCCAAATTTTGATTTCGATACAATGGAAGTCGATTATGTTAGAGTTTATCAAAAATAATATTATGAAAAAGTATATAGTTTTTTTAAGTTTTTTAGTGATTTGTTTTTCATGTAATAATGTTAAAACAAATGGATTGTCAGAATCAGAGATTGACAAAAAAGTCAGTGAATTGATAGAGTTGATGACACTAGATGAAAAAGTTGGACAAATGACACAAATTGATCAACGATTTTTAGATACAATTACTGATTTATCTACTTACTCGATTGGATCTTTATTAAGTGGTGGTGGATCTCACCCAAGNGTTAATGAACCNCAGGCATGGCTTGATATGTATAATAATTATCAANAAGAAACTCTAAAATCTAGATTANAAATTCCTTTAATATATGGNATTGANGCTGTACATGGCCANAATAATGTTTANGGAGCNACAATTTTNCCTCAAAATATTGGTTTGGGAGCAACAAATAACCCTGAATTAGTTTTTAAAATTTCTGAGGCTACATCAATTGAGGTAGCTGCAACAGGTATTGATTGGACTTTTTCACCTTGTTTATCATCCCCTGAAGATTATAGGTGGGGTAGAACATATGAAGGTTATTCAAGTGATCCAGCCTTAGTTGAGAAATTAGGTGAAGCTTCAGTTATGGGATACCAGAGCGCTCAAACTAATTCTGGAAAAAAGGTTGTTGCTTGCGCAAAACATTTTATTGGAGATGGTAACACAGAATTTGGTACAGGAATGAATGGTTTAGTTGACAGAGGAAATACAGTTCTAACTGTTGATGAGTTGAAAGAAAAATTACTTCCTAAGTACCAAGCTGCTATTGAGGCTGATGTACAAACAATAATGGCATCATATAATAGCTGGAATGGAGTTAAATGTCATGGTAGTAAAGAATTACTTACTGATATCCTAAAAGTTGAAATGGGATTCGAAGGTTTTGTTATTTCAGATTGGCAAGGAATTGATGAAATTCCTGGAAACTATAAAACGGATATAATTACTTCAATCAATGCAGGAATTGATATGGTTATGGTTTCAGGTCAAGGACAGCCCTATAAAAAATTTATGCGATTGTTAAAAGAAAGTGTTGAGGAAGGCTCAATACCATTAGCTAGAATTGATGATGCAGTAACACGAATTTTAAAGGTTAAATTAAGAAATGGTTTATTTGAAAATCCAATTGTAAAAAATGATGCCCTTCAAGTAATTGGTTCTGATTCTCACAGAGATATTGCTAGACAGGCTGTGCGTGAAAGTATGGTTGTATTAAAAAACCAAGATATTATTCCAATTTCAAAAAATTCAAAATCTATAGTTGTTGCTGGTAGAGGTGCAGATAACCTTGGAATGCAGTGCGGAGGATGGACTATCAATTGGCAAGGTGGTCAAGGCGATATTACAGTTGGTACAACAATTTTAGATGGGATCAAAAAATCTGTGTCAGCAGATACAAATGTAATTTATTCAATAGACGGTAAAGATTTAGCTATGGCTGAAGATGAGTTGGCAGTTGTTGTAATTGGAGAAGATCCTTACACTGAATTTTTTGGAGATAAGGATAATTTAGATTTGTTAAGTGATGATATCGAAACGATTAATACTTTAAAAAATAAAGGCTACAAAGTTATGGTTCTATTAATTTCTGGAAGACCAATGAACATTGCAGACCATATCAATANTTGGGATGGTTTTGCTGCAGTATGGTTGCCTGGAACAGAGGGTGATGGTATATCGGATATTTTATTTGGAGATTTTCAATCGAGTGGTAAACTATCATATCCTTGGCCAATAAAAGCTGAATATGGTGCAAATGCTGAGGATAAAGATTTACTTTTTAACTTTGGATTTGGCCTTTAATAATGTTTAGAAAAATCCTAGTACTTATATTTTTAGTTTTTTCAACTATTTCCCTTTCACAAAACCTAAAGGCAGATGGCCAAAAAATTGTTGATGAGAATGGAAATGAGGTACTTTTAAGAGGATACGCACCAGGCGGTTGGTTGCTCATTGAAGGATATATGATGCATGAAAGTGGAGGTAGTGTTGGAGCACAACATGAAATCAAGGAAAACCTTGTAGAATTGATGGGTACGGAAAAGACCGAAGAGTTTTTTAAAAAATGGAGAGAAAACCATTTTACAAAAAGAGATGTCGATTCTTTAGCNTCATGGGGGTTTAATAGTATTCGGGTTCCCTTGCATTATAATTTATTTACATTACCAATCCAGGATGAACCCGTTTCTGGTGAAAATACCTGGTTAGATGAGGGTTTTAATATTATTGATAATGTTCTCGATTGGGCTAAACCTCATAAAATGTACGTCATTTTAGATCTGCATGCTGCACCTGGTGGACAAGGCAGAAATACTGATATTTCCGATTATGACCCTGACAAACCATCACTCTGGGAAAGCGAACAAAATAAAAATAAAACTGTAGCTCTTTGGAGGAAAATTGCTGAGAGATATAAAGATAATGAATGGATTGGTGGTTATGATTTATTGAATGAAACAAACTGGGATCTTCCAGAAGGGAAAGCGTTAAAAGATTTATTTGTTCGTATTACAAATGCAATAAGAGAGGTTGGGGATAATCATCTAATTATTATTGAAGGCAATGACTATGCTAATAATTACACAGGACTACTTCCTCCATGGGATGATAATATGGCTTACAGCTTCCATAAATATTGGAATTCTACAAATAGTGATGATTTAAATTGGGTTCTACCAATGAGAGAGCAGTATGATGTACCACTATGGATGGGAGAGTCAGGTGAAAATTCTAATACATGGTATACAGATGCTGTAAAATTATTTGAGGATAACAATGTTGGCTGGGCGTGGTGGGCTATGAAAAAAATAGGTAGTGTAAATAGCCCCTACAGAATCGTGGTAAACGATGGTTATCAAAAAATTTTAAATTATTGGAAAGATGAAGGTGATAAACCTACNGAGCAAGAAGCCTACGATGCGATGATGAAATTAGCTGATAATGCCTTATCAGAAAATTGTATATACAGAAAAGGTATTTCTGATGCACTTTTAAGACAACCGCATACAGATGAAACAATTCCTTTTAAAAAAAGACAAGAAATACCAGGGTTAGTTTATCTATCTGACTATGATTTAGGTAAAAATAATCATGCCTATTATGATAATGATGTAGCTACATATCATCAATCATCTGGATCATTTACTGCATGGAACAGGGGTTGGAGATATAGAAATGATGGAGTTGATATTGAGGATAACAATGATAACTTAAATAGTAATGGTTACCATTTAGGCTTTGTAGAAAAAGGTGAGTGGACAAAATATTCTGTCAAAGTTAATTCATCGGGACAATACAGAGTTAAAATTAGACATGCATCTGAAGAAAGTGGAGGAAAAATTTATTTATCACTAAATGATCAAAATATTTCATCAGTTTACAATACAAATTCAACTGGAAGTTGGTTTTCATTCATTACTTCTACAATAGGTGATGTTATTTTAAACGAAGGAAACCATTCTCTTAAATTGCATTTTAATGATAATACCCCTGTAAATATTGGAAGTTTATTATTTGAAAAAATTGGTGAAATATCATCTGTNCCTTTTAATTCTATAAATGGAAAAACAGGCTCTGATGAAAAATCTTTGGAAGTTTTTGTCAATCAAGAAATTTCACCTTCATCGATTAATGGTGTATCAGATAAGTTTAGCGTGACTATAAATGGCGATACAAGGACTATAAATTCAATAAGTTTAGATTCATCAAAACCAAAAACACTTTTTTTAAATCTATCCGATAATTTACTTTATACAGATGAAATTAGAGTTTCTTACTCTGGAGACTTAATTAAATCTAAAGATGATAAAACTTTAAATACTTTTTCAAATCTTGAAATTATCAATGATTTGGAACCACGATTTGTCATTCCAGGAAAAGTTGAAGTAGAGGATTATTTAAGAATGTTTGGATTAGGAACGGAAGATACCACAGATGATGGAGGAGGATCGAATATTGGTTATACAGACTCTGGAGATTATGCTGATTATAAAATTTTTACAAGTTCTTCATCAAAATATACAATTGATTTTAGGGTTGCATCTCAATCGGATGGTGGTAAAATTGCACTTTCACTTGTGCAACAAAATAGCTCAAGAGAATATGTAATTTTATCAGAGTTTGATTTACCATCAACTGGGGGATGGCAAGATTGGACTACGGTAACAGCAAATCTTGATAATAATATACCTAAAGGGATTTTTCTTTTAAGATTAAAAGTTTTGGATGGAGGTTTTAATATGAATTGGATGCAATTTAGAGATTTAGATTCTGATTTAGATGGTATCGGAGATTCAGTTGACCAATGTCCTGANACNCCNTCTGGTGCTAAGGTTGATGTTACTGGTTGCCAGATTTTTGAGCTTCCTGTGAACAACTTCAAGGTTGAGGTTGGTAGCGCTACTTGTATTGGTAATAGTGATGGAGTGATAGACTTGAGTGTAGAAGACGCTTCATACGACTACACAGTTACAATTACTGGCAAGGATAACGTCACGATAACNGGNGACTCTAAAACCGCTTCTGTGACTGGATTAGCTAAGGGAACTTATACAGTATGCTTTAGTGTAGATGGTCAGGATGATTATGAGCAGTGTTTTGAGGTCAATGTAACAGAGCCACCAGCATTGAGTGCCTTTATAGATATTGATACAGATGATAGAAGAGCGAGTATAGTGATGAGTGGATCAAGCACGTATAACATAGAGATTAATGGTAAGAAGACTACGGTAGGATCTGATAGTTTTGAGACGTCATTATCTACAGGATTAAATATTATTAAGGTGTATACTGATTTAGAGTGTCAGGGATATGTAGAGGAGGAGGTATTTATCTCAGAGGATATCCATTATTATCCAAATCCAAC
>FUFK010041344.1_pt1 | contig 14261 bp, 31 predicted proteins | sample 1021851 | NCBI WGS metagenome assembly FUFK01 (sample SAMEA51879418, study PRJEB19060) | metagenome | reverse complement strand
AAGTCCAATGTTTCCTTATTCCAGCTTCAGGCATCGGTGCTTGGCACCAAAGGTACAGAGTCTGGATTGTGGCTCACTCCCAGCACAACGGACTACTCGCAGCGGAGTCCAGATGCAATGAAGAAAAGAACAGAGTGGAGGAAAAGCATAGGAAGGAAAACAGTTCCACCGGGAAGTCTATCGGAACAAGTTCAATACGGAAAACCGATAACGGACATGAAGATGTATCCAACACCAACACAAGACTCAGCATCGGAGAGAACGAAGAAATACAAGCAAGGAGGGAAACCATTGACAGTAGCAGTTCAAGAAGAGGAGAAGAGAATGTATCCGACACCGAGGTCATCGGGACAGGAGAATCCAGAAACATTAATCAAGAGAAAAGGAATGAAAGCAGCAGCTCAACACAATTTAACAGCAGCAGTGAAGATGTATCCGACACCAACGAGAGTCTGCGAGGAAGGGGGAGAACAATCTCACTTGGTGGAGAGAACAAAGTCTGGAGGTTTCGTGTCGAGGAGAAAGGGATCAGGGATAACGTACGGATCGAAACTGTCGGACGCAATGCTGTATCTAGAGAAGATGTATCCAACACCAACACAAAGGGATTGGAAGGACATGGCATACAATCCGATAACAAACAACAACAGTCGGAAACTACTTCCACAAGTAGCACTGAAACACAACAAACCTGGTGGCAAATTGAATCCGACCTTTGTGGAGTTCCTAATGGGATTTCCTATGAATTGGACAAAGACAGAGCCAACAGAATCAAAACCCTCGGTAACGCAATCGTCCCACAAATCGCAAGAGAGTTCGGACTCGCAATCAAAAAAGTTTTATCGGACTCCGACAGCGATGGACAAGGGGGACAACAGTTTTAAATATGCAGCTAAAATACTAAAAGGTAAACTAAACAGATCAGAGTCTAAACAACCTGTGCAGAAAACATTATCTATGGATGTAGCCATGGAACACTTAAAAGATAACCAACATCTTATAAATGAGTATGATGAAAAATTTAAAACAAGACCTCACCTACCACCTAAAGATATATTCTTAAAATACTTAAAAGAAAATTTAGATAAGAAAAAATTGTTAGATGATAATATCATTAAAAGAACTACAATAGATCATTGGTTGCGATCTGATCATTGTTTTGCTTATCCTACTGTAGAATATTGGAACATGATTAAACCATATTTAAAAGAGATAAAATTTGATAAAGAAATGACAACAGAAATAGAAAGTGATTGGGAGTGAAGATATTATTTAAACCTCAAACAGAGTGGCTGCCACCTGAAGAGTTCAAAGACCTATCGAGTTACGATGAGATAGCAATTGACTTAGAAACCAAAGACCCAAATTTAAAAACTATGGGTTCAGGTTCTGTAACCGGTCAAGCAAAGATAGTTGGTATAGCTTTAGCAGTAGAGGGTTGGTCTGGATATTACCCTATAGCTCATGAGGGTGGAGGTAATATGGATAGGAAAAAAGTAATGGATTACTTTAGAACCATTCTAAACTACCCTTCTAAGAAGATTTTTCACAATGCAATGTACGATGTATGCTTTATTAGGGCTGAAGGGCTTAAAATCAATGGCACCATTATAGATACCATGATTNNTGGCTCTCTCGTGGACGAGAATCGCTTTCGNTACGATTTAGGTAGTTTGGGTCGTGATTATGTCGGAATCGGCAAAAATGAGGCNGTTTTGANCGAAACTGCGAAGGAGTGGGGCGTAGATCCTAAGTCTGAGATGTATAAACTGCCTGCGATGTATGTTGGNGAGTATGCAGAGCAAGATGCAGCNCTGACACTTAGAATTATGGCAAGANATGAAGAAACAAATANTAATGGAAGAGGTAAGTTCTATCTTCGAACTAGAGACTGAACTTTTTCCTTGCCTTGTCGATATGCGTTTCTTAGGAGTTCGTGTAGATGTTGAAGGAGCTCATGCGTTAAAACAAAAGTTAGTTCAAGAAGAAAAAGAATGCCTGCAAAGAGTGAAGAAAGAAACAGGAATAGACACACAAATATGGGCTGCAAGATCCATTGAGCAAGTTTTTCAAAAACTTTCTTTANATTACGAACGAACTGAAGAAAACAGATTCACCATCATTTACTAAAAACTTTTTACAAAATCATGAACATCCTATTGTTCAACAAATAGCACGTGCTAGAGAAATAAATAAAGCACATACAACGTTCATTGATACCATATTAAAACACTCACATAAAGGACGAATACATGCTGAGATTAATCAATTAAGATCTGATGTGGGTGGCACNGTNACCGGTAGATTTAGTTATNNNAATCCAAACCTNCANCAAATTCCNGCNCGNAACAAGGAACTTGGACCANNGATNAGATCTTTATTTATNCCNGAAGAAGGNCANACNTGGGGATGNTTTGANTACNNTCANCANGAACCAAGNCTTGTAGTTCANTATGCTGCNNTNGATGGNNTNTATGGTGTNAATGATGTNATNGATGCNTATAAAGANGGTGANGCNGACTTTCACCANATTGTAGCTGANATGGCAGACATACCTAGATCTCAAGCTAAGACAATCAATCTTGGNTTNTTNTANGGTATGGGTAAAAATAAATTACAAGCAGAGTTAGGTATAAATGAAGATAAAGCGAAGAGTTTATTTAAGCAATATCATAATAGAGTACCCTTTGTCAAAACTTTAATGGATGGTGTAATGCGTAAAGCAGCAGACAATGGTAGAATAAGAACTTGGTTAGGTCGTAGATGTAGATTTAATTTATGGGAACCTAATCAATATGGTATTCACAAAGCCTTACCTCATGATGCAGCATTAGCGGAACACGGACCAGGGATCAGAAGAGCTTATACATACAAAGCACTTAATAGATTGATACAAGGTAGTGCAGCAGACATGACAAAGAAAGCAATGGTAGAATTACACAAAGAGGGTATCGTACCACATATACAAGTGCACGATGAACTTGATATATCTGTAAATGGTAATGCAGATAAAATTAAAGAGATTATGGAATCTGCTGTGGAATTAGAAGTCCCAATTAAAGTTGACTATGAATACGGAGAAAATTGGGGTACAATAAAATGAGGATAAATTATGGCATACTTGAATGTAAACATACCACCGACTTATGCACAAATAAAAAGGGAGTATTTATATGATCTTAAAAAACATAGGGGAGAAGTTGAAGACTGCATTATCTTTGGTCTTAGCGCTCTTACAGGTCGTGCTATACTATGGCATGCTATTATGGAAAACGGTGCAATATTTTATCGCTTACCAATTAGCGCGTTTATTCAAAAGGGATTTGACCCATCCAGAGTGCCCGCAAGAAGACTTGATGAACTACAGCTTTGGAATTGTTTTAGTTATTATCCTTCTGTTCATCGTTGGGATATATTAGACGGACAAGCTGGTAAATACATAGGAAAAGACAAAAAATGGCACGCAGGTAAATACTTATTTACTGTTGACTTTGCACATCCTGAAAGTAATATACTTGACACTGATCATTCAGAGATACCGCACGAACATAAGTGCGCTCACATAATTGCCTTAAATGATGGTAATTTTGCAGCACAGCCTAACAATCGATGTATATGGGATATACCTTCTTTTACTGTTAAAGACACAATCCCTGATTGGAAAGTGCAGACATCTGAATGGAATGTAGAAGATAGCAGAGCTTGGCGTACTGAAGATACNGANAAGTTCTTCTATGAAATAGAGGAGAAAAAAAATGATTAGTAAAATTAAAAATAAAGCTTTTCATTACTGGCACAATCACAAGATCGAAACTCTTGTGTTTATAGTTTTAGTAGTGGCTTTAATAATTAAATAGAATTATGGAGATAGCCAAGATGAATTACTACGCTACAGGTTTGTTGATAGTGTTGTTAGTAGTCTTGGCTTTCTGTGGAGGACCACATGTCCAATAAACCATTAAACATCGGAGAAGAAGCACGAGTACAGATGCCGATGAAGACGGTAGCTAGCCTAATCGTTATCGTAGCAATGGGCGTATGGGGTTATTTTGGTATTGTAGAAAAGCTCAATCAACACAGCACAAGATTAGAGTTGATGGAGAAAGATCTAACAGAGAATACAGACTTTAGAATCAAATGGCCTCGAGGTCAACTTGGTTCGCTTCCTGCAGACTCGGAGCAATTTATGATGATCGAGGATTTATACAAGACCACGGATAAGCTTAACGCACACATAGAAAACATGGCGTTAAACAAAGTAAACATTGAGTTTTTAAGAAAACAAATGGATAAGGTTTTAGAAGATATTGAAAAATTAAAAGATTCAAATCGAGACATGAAATACAATGGAAATGGGAGTTACGCACAATGATGGAAAAAATAACAACAATGTTGATAGGAATTTTATTAGCATTGGCTGGGTGGAGTTTATCTCGTACGTTTGAGCTGTCTACAAGTCAAGCAGTTCTTCTTGATAAAGTTGAAAGATTAGAAATGCAGTCAAGATTGTTAGAAGAAAAATTATCCGAGATGGCTGATTCTGATGAAGAAATTATGAAACAACATGAAAAATTATTTCAAAAATTAGATCAATCTAATACGGGATATAATTACAACTGATGATAGAATCTGTAGTAGCATTATTGATGTTTGTAAACGGAGAGATCAAGGAACACCTTGTGCAAAAAAACATGGCTGCGTGTCTTCGTGGAAAGCGTCACGCAGAGAGGGAGTATTCAGAATCTGTATCTTACAAATGCTACAAGGGTAAGGCAGAAATAGAATTATACCAAGGAAGAAAATATATTAAAGCTTTAATCCTTGAATAAGAAAAAGAACCCAATGGCGAAGTATTTAAAAGATAGACGTTATCGTCAGAAAGTGATAAAGAATAAAAAAGCATATGACAGGAAAAAAGTACACATGGAAGTTTACACCAGAGGTAGTTAATGGTGTATGTCCAACTTGTGAAGAAGATACATTACTAGTGTCTATCACTAGAGAATATTATAGATGTGTAACTTGTGGCACAGACTTGGAGCAGCATGTGAATGGTAGGATAATTTATATGCCAACTTTGACTGGTAAAACTTTACAATCTGAAGTAGATAAATTTTTAAAAGATGGCTAAACGTAAATTTACCAATTTTGTACCTAGACCAAAGCCTAGAAAACGTCCAAGAAGACATACAAAAAACCTAAATAAATCAAAGAAAAGATCATATAAACCATACAATCGTCAAGGCCGTCCACAATAGTATTGACATATATCATATAAAGTCCTATAAATAAAAATATACAGACGAAAGAATATTATGGACATGCAAAATATAACAAACTTTGATTATAGAAAGCCATCTTACGATGAAGATGCAAAATTAAAAAAAGTATTTGAAAGAGAAATTAGACCAAAAACTAATAGTGTTTGGTTTCATTTAGAAGAATCTGTCGTTAAATCAGAAAGACTTTTAAGTGAAAAATCNGCTATTACTAAAGCTCAAATAGAATTAGGCACTGTTGAAAAAGAAATAGTTCAAAACATAGGTGTTCCTGAAATGGAAGACATAGATTACTCTTTAATAAAAGATAAAAAATTAAACAAGTTTGGTGAATTACTTATACCATATAAAGATGGTTATTTAATAATTAGAAATGATAACCCAAAAATTTATTTTAGTCTCGATATTAACTTTTATAAGGAAAAATTTTTACCATCAGCATACACAGCTGTTTGTAATTTAAATGACTTAACTTACTATGTAGATAGAAAAACATATCAAAATTTATCCAAAGAAAATTTTACTTTGTATATAGTTTTTACAAGGGCACATAAAAACAAAGCCTATAAAATAAATCTTAAAAATTCTTATGGTATTAAAGAAACTTATAAATGTTTTGAAGAATCAACAGATGATGTTGGAACTAAAAAGGGAGAACACATTTTTAATAATTTACCAAAATCAATTACTAAAAAGTACACTGAAGTTCTAGGACTTTTTGGAAAATATGAAACCTTATATGATCAGAGTCAAGAAGGAACAATTAGTAAAACTAAAGTAGATTTCTCATTAAAAGAAGTAAGTAAAAAAGATTTACTTGAAGCTAGTTATTTTTTTACTTTAGTAAACTACATCATGGCGTTTGTAACCAAAGTTGATAGTTTTATTGATGAAAAGCAAGATAGAAATAAAAAAGATAAGTGGAGCAATAATATTTATACTTGGTTTGGTGAGTGCAAAGATGAAGGGGAGATCACTAAGGTAACCATGAAACTAATAGAAAAACCTATCGAGACTTCTACAATAGTTAAATTTCTTAACAAGCAGTATGGAGAAAGGTTTGAAAGAGAAAAAAATATGTTTGCAATTGATGAATTATTTGAAGAAATGCTTAAAATTTGTTTCTTAACTCAACATTGTGAACAAGGTTTGAAACTACCTTTAGGTTATATAAATTATTCTAAGGCAACAGAAATAGACTGTCTGTATTATTGGAATAATTTAGACTTTGTTGCAGCAATTAAAAATTATCTTGATATTAGCGACTTTCCTTTATTTTTAGAGGAAGGTGAAATATTTAATAAAAGAGAACTTTATCCACACATTGAAGAATATAAAAAATCAATAGGTAGTTTAGATAAAAAAGTTAATGAAACATATAATTTAAAAGATGAAATAAAAGAACAAACATCTTTAATTTTACAAGAAGCCATGAATCAAGAAACTGGTTTATTGATACCACACAATGCTTGTGTTGGGTTAAAAGATGACCCTACTTTCAAATATGCAAGATTTGTTGAAGATGAAAAGTATATACATATCTTTTTACATGATGAGGAAGACAGATACATGAGCGAATTATTTAAGAAAGATGAAAAAGAATTTAGATATTGGTTAGTAAATAGAAGACAAATGTTTGATAAAGAAGAAAATTTAATAGAAAATTATAATCGTATATATTTAAAATTAGCTTGTTGNATNAGAGATTGGAAAGTTTTAATNGAGAGAGATACAACGATGAACTATGTGGGATCTAGAATACCACCTGGAGTTAAGTCTGATAAGAAAAGACAGATTTGGATCCCAAGAGTTAGATATAAAAGAAGAGATGGTTTGCAGCAGAGAAAAAGGGAAAAGGTGTTCTTTTCGGAATCTAGAAAATTTAGTGGAGAACGTAGAGCTCATAGGAGAAAATTACCAAAAGGTATGCAACCCTCTAAGACTCAATTGGTTATGGCTGAGGCATCAGGAGTATATTTACCTGAAGGTCATACATTTGTAAGAAAATCTATTTGGGGTGAAAAAAATATGAACGAAAGACAAATTAAATATAGAACAAAGTCTTTGAATGGTTTGTTATATGAAACTGATGAAAATTTAGATAAACATAAAAGAATTGCTGCACTATCCCCTGCAGGTTTTGAAGAGATGTGTGAAAGATATGTTTCAAGGCTTGGTTGGGAAGTTATAAAAAGAAATAATTATGATGGTGGTATTGATATTAGGGCTGTTCGTGAGGGAGAAGATGGTAGAGTTAGAAAATTATTTGTTCAATGTAAACATTATATAGATTCAGGTAACCCTATCGGACCCGATGTTGTGCGTGAATTAAAAGGTTCTGTTGACCTTGATGAGATTGATAATAAAGATTGCGATATTGAAATGATGGTTATATCCTCAACTAGATATACATTCAAAGCTGTTGAAGCAGCAGAGAAATTAAATATTAAATTAGTTAAAACGGACGACATAAGAAAGGAGGACAATGGCAGCAAAAGAAAAGATAATTAGTATTAAACCGAAAGGCGTTACCCCTAAACAATACAGTGCGCTTTTGTTAGAGATTAATTTAATGAAACGTGCTTGGAAGCCTTATGGGGTAGACTTACAAGTCAGTGCACCTGGTTTAAGAAACATTTTAAAATGGGGAACTAATGCTTATTCAAGACCAATTGGACAGACTCGCAAATCTGTACAACAAGACTAAAGAACCACGGTACAAGGATCAGTGGTACAAGGAGGTGAGAAAGAATTATGGATCTAATAATATTAAACGATGGGTTATACCAATTAATTCCAGTAACAAAAAAAATGTTAGATGGAATAGTATTGACAGGAGAGATTGATTGCTTTGAATTGTGTGACATACTTCGTTTAAAACTAACTGGGTATGTTGACACTTTAAATTTACATATTATGAATGATGGCAGTGGTAATTGGATTGGTTGTATGTGTAGATAAGGCGACCACTGATGATCGCCTTAAGTTTGATTAAGCTGCTCTTTTTTTGTATACTTCTATCTGCTCTAAAACAAAGCTGTCGTTCTTAATACCTTGGTCTTCTGTTTTATCAAAATATTCTAAGGCATTTATTGCGAACTGTTTGTCATAAGCGTAATCATGTAGATTATCTAAATCCGATATTAGATATTCTATTGATCTAAGATTAGTTGCATACCAACTACTATTTACAGTAACTGTTTCACGATCTACTTTTTCAAGCTTTTGAATTATATCTTTAATGATACCACTTAGTCTAGAATCTCTTTGAACTTTAGTAATATCTCGAACATCATCGTGAAATTTCCACCAACCATTTTTGTTAGGCATCTTCCTCCTTTCTATGAACTTTTAAATAATTCATAAATCCACTATATAGGATTATGTGGGATAGTCAAGGAACAAATTGTCACACACTATATCTTGTGTCAAGGAAAATATAGGACACTATGACCAAAATGGGTTCAACTATAAATTGAAATACACCTACCCTTTAGAGAGGGAATAATTAAGGGTAGGTAATGATGAGAAGATACTCACGCATTATCATTTGTTGGGTTTGAAGTCAAGTCTCTTGGGTTGGGGAGCAAAAAAACTTAATAAATATTCTTTTTTCGTTAACATCTACAGCTCCAATTTTTTCTAATTGTACTATCGATTCTTTATATCCTGCATTCAAACAAGTGTATAAATCAGGATACGACCCTTCATATTCTACAGGGGGCAAGCATTGATTAGCTAAACCTGAGCAAAATATAAAAGTTAAAATAAATTTCATTGACAATCCTATATTATGAACTATAAACTATCTAACAATGAAAGGAAACAAGCATGACCGACATGAATAAATATAAAAATGTTTCGCTTCAGAAAGAAACATACTCTATTTTAGAGAAGTTGTCTAAGGTATTACTGCCCGACGGCAAATTGTCTATATCAAAAACAATCGAAGTATTAGCAAACAAAGAAGCGAGAAAATTAAATGGTAAAATTAAAACTAAATCGGATTAAAAGAATAATCTGTTCTACTTGTAAGGGGAACGGATACATAAAGGCGAAAGGATTAGATGGGGAGGATAAGATAAACCAATGTTTTTCGTGTGACTCTGAAGGAGAAGTGTATGAGACTGTGTCACCAAAGAAATTCATTGGTCATGCGAATAGCAGCAGAAGTATAAATTGATGAACGAAACGGACTTGGCTTATATTGCCGGTTTGTTTGATGGCGAGGGACACGTTCAATACAAACAATACATGCGTCAGCGAAAGCATAACATTAAACCTTATCCAACTTGGTCAATTAGAATGGAAATGGCAATGACAGATAGATCTATTTTGATTTGGGTGCGTGAGATTTTAGGTGTCGGCACTGTTGGAGAGAAAAGATATAAAACTAGATATACTAAAACTTGGAAGAAACAGTGGCGTTGGCGTTGCAGCCACCGTGATGCGTTTTACGTTTCTACTTTGTTATGGCCTTTTGCTCATGTAAAACTGGAGGACATACAAAAGATCATAGCTCATTATGCTAAAAGAAAAATAGAATGTAAAAAGTTATTAAATGGTAAAATAATTAGTTTAGAAAAATATAAGGAGGCGATGAGTTTAGAATGACATTTTATCATGGATTAGGTATGTTTATATTTAGTATGAGTGCCTTTTTTATTGGTGCGATTGCAGCTTATATAATAATAAATAAAGTTACTAAAAGGAGAAAAGAATCTAAAAGATTCGATGATTCAGAATGAAGAAAAACGAAAAATATCAATACGTTCAAGGCACACAGATCGAGGACCAAGGATCACGGATCTATGATGTAAATGGTTATAGACTTCCTAGTGTAACTACGATATTAGGCGCAACCAAAGATCAACAATTTTTAAAAGATTGGACGGCTAAGGTTGGAGAAAAAGAAGCTGAACGAATTAAGAATCTATCATCACGGAGAGGGACTAGCATGCACAAGTTCTTGGAGTCCCATATTACAAGCGTTGGATACGATGATCTTACGGAACTCGGACGGACGGCGAAGTCCATGGCCGAAAAAGTTATTGAGATTGGTCTTGCACCGGTCGAAGAGTATTACGGCTCGGAAGTCACGTTGTATTATCCTGGGCTATATGCTGGGTCTACTGACCTCGTTTGTAGTCATAATGGGATGGAAACTATTGTAGACTTTAAACAATCCAATCGCCCTAAACGTAAAGAGTGGATTGAAGACTATTATTTACAAATCGCTGCATATGCCATGGCTCATGATCATGTTNANGGNTCNNAGATNCGTCAAGGTGTAATCATGATGTGTACGCCTGATTTATATTATCAAGAGTTTATAATCACGGACCACGAACTACGGAGCTATAAACACAAGTTTCTCAAAAGACTAGACATGTATCATGAACTAAAGTTTGATGAGAAAGAACAATACAACACTGAAAAAGAAAACGAGGAATACTTAAAGGAGTTAGAGAAGAAACTATGACGGATCAAACACGATGGGGTATAGACCAAGTGCAGCAAGAAAATAAGGCCAAGGCTCACGAAGCNCAGAAAGAGATGAGAAANGATATTGAGGAATTTGTTAAAAAATGTAATGTTTTTGAATTACANCAAATGTATCAAAGAATGAAGGANNTAAAGAAATGAANGATAATTTAAANAANGTATTGANTGCTAAGTATAATGCAGAGATTGAGGACGCTAAATACAAGATAAAGTGCTACAGTGAGCATGAATTAGTGATCCCGGAACACCCTGATATTACGGCAGAAGTAGACAAATTAGTGGAAAAAATGGCACAAGCTGAGGAGAAATTGGCTATAATTGAGCTACACTACGGCAGTAATAAGGCAAAAAAAGAAATACTATAGTTTTATTTTACAGATTAAAAAAAATTTTTTTATTTTCACGAAATAAAGTGTACTTTGTGTACTTTTGATAGTTTTTCAGCATAAAATATAGCGTTTTATGGGACAAATTATGGTACACTTTTTGTTTTTTGGTACATATTAATGTGTACCAATACAAAATCGCTATCGCGCGCACGAACGTTATTTTATATATTTCAATCTGTGATATAAACCTATACATGCCTAGGAAAAGAAGAAAAGCTGTCATCACTGAAACAACTCCAGATATACCTTTCCAAAAAGTCAGAGTGGAGTGGGTCGATTGCGTTAGTGACTCTGGCTGGGCTACTGAAAAAGAGTTTGATAAGATGAAACTATCTTATCNAGTTAANGAAGGTTGGTTGTATGAGAAGACAGANAAACATATNAANATGTTTGCATCATACGATAAGGATGAAGAAGGAATTACTTTTGGNGATCGGACGATGATCCCTCGTCATTGGGTGAAGAAGATTCAGAAGATATAACTTCGCCTTCGATTTGTTTTGCATCTAACAAAGGTGCATAGTCACTTAAAATTTGTTTCATTTTATTTTCTAATTCTTGTTCAGATAAATCTTCTAGTTTGCCTGTTTTTATTATCTTTCTATCGATATATAGACCGGCAGCTTTTCCTCTATTTGCTTCTGCATTAACCGCTGAAGAAAAAGATCCTTTCTTTAGTGCTGCCTCTCGCAATCTCGCAAGTTCAGCAACGTGGCCTTCATAAGTCACTTCATGTTTTCTTAGTNTTTCTTCTTTTAGCTCTCCAATATGTTTCACTACAAGTGGAGACAATCTTGGGTTCGTAAGCTCAGATCCCTCTTGTCTTGCTCTTTTTGGAGAATAACCTGCCCTAAGTGCCGCCTCAGTTTTAGTTAGGGGACCATTTTCATCACCGAACACTAAAAACTCGGCAAATCTTTGTTGCATTTCTGTCAATCGTTTTGGTACACCCATGAGTTGACAATTTAAGGTAACCCTCCTATAAAGTCAACTATGAAAGTGCACAGAAGTTCGAAAGAGTTACAAGACACTATTGAGGGATATAAACAACTAGTTGACCAACAAAAGAAAGAAATTTGGGAATTAAAGAAAGTTGTTTTTGAGAATGAACAGAGCAAAAATCTTTTAAGTGGTTATAAAAAAGTCATTGAAGATTTACAAACGAGGTTAAATAAAAAATAATGTACGTCAGACATTTACAAGAATATTTGGACAAATTTACTGAAGGACAAAATGGAAGAAGAGGAAACGCTGTCAGTGATGCTAAAATCTACATCATGACCTCCAAAGGTTATTTAGAAGAGATTAAAAGAATTGAAGTTCATCAAAGTAATAATCCTTTAGATACTTCACTACGAGTGGTTTTAAAGCCAAATAGAGAGGAAAAATTAATATTACCTCCAGGATATATCAAAGATTACTAAGGGCATGGCATGTAACACTACCACGCCCCTAGACCCATTTTAAAGAGGTAAATCGTCAAATATAGAGTCAGAGTTTTCTTTATTTTTATCCTTTCTCCATTTTTCAAACTCTTCTCTATCTTTTGCCTCTTTATCCCACTGAGTTCTTAAAACTTCATCAACTGCATTTTCGACCTTTCTAAGACCTTCTTTAGTGTCGACCAAAGTAATTATTTTTTTAATTAAATCTAATTTATCTTTTTCCATCTTTCTTACCTCCTTTCTCTAGTTTTTTAATTGATTGATGTATCTTTCTACCTAAAACCCTATCTTCATCATCTAAATTACCACTTAGAGATTTTACACTAAGTATATTCATAATTATATGAAGTTCATCTAGGGTCAATTCTATTTTAATTTTATCCATTTTATAAACACTCCGCACAATATTCTCTGTTTAATGTGCTTTGGTTCTTGTATAGATAATTATTGCACTTCTTAGCTTTACAGATAATTGTTCCTTTTATTAATTTTTTCTTTTCTTGTTCTTTCTCTATTTTTAATAATTCATCAAAAGTTTCACTACCTTTTAACTCTACACCACAGAAAGATTTTAATTTTTTAACTTCTTGGTAATTTATTTTTGTCGCTTTTTTCATCTTTCTTCCTTTCTAACTTTGACCTATATTTATTATAGTACACTCCACCTACACAACTCAAGATATTTTTTAAGGTCTGTTCCATGAGCCTTTTTACACTATCTTGAGTTGGTAAGTTTTTTTTCATTTATCTTCCCCCCTTAACTTTTTTATTATCTTGGGTAAGAACTTTCTTGCAGTTGGGCTTTGTTCGTCTTGATCCCTTCTCTTTTCAAGTTCAATGTGCAAGTCATCACACAACCAATCTAATAAAAAATCTTTTTCTCCTTTAGTCAATTTTATATCCATTTTTTATCCTTTCTTAACTTTGTTAATTATTGATGTTAAATATTTTTGTTTAGGTGTTTCAATACATTTAATTGTTTTTTTAGGTATGGTTCTATTAAAAGTATCAACCCAAACAAAAGGTTTAGAAACCTTTTGTAATTCATCTTTTAAAATTTCATTTAAAAGATTTGTTTCTTTTTTGTTTAACTCTATTTTCATTCTTTCTCCTTTTTGTTTTTTCTATCATTTATAATCCTATAATTAATATAATCAAGCATTATTTTTGGACCACTACCTAGAGTTGTGTCCGTGAGCTTAGACACAACATCTTGTGTTTCATCTTAAATCCTCAATAATATGGATTATTATAATCATTAGTAGGCATACAAAACCACCTACACCCAAAATCATTGGTATATACCACCACTCCATTTTATTTTCTCCTTTCTATTCGTATCTTAGTATTTCAATGTCTTGCATCATCTCATCAACATTGTATTTTTCTCCAACTGCCATTTCTTTTAAATCTTTCACTACATCATCTCCATAATGATATTCATCAAAAAATTTAATTGGATCGTCAACTTTATGTGATGAAGGGCTATCTGCATCCCCACACCAACGAACAATGAAAAATTTCATTCCTTTTAAATCTTTCACTAGTTCTTCATAAGTTGGTTGTGGTTCTTCTTTTAATGGTTCTAAATGTTTAAAATGAATTAATTCATCATCAGTTAAACCATAGTATTGTTTCGGATC
>FUFK010041215.1_pt1 | contig 14261 bp, 25 predicted proteins | sample 1021851 | NCBI WGS metagenome assembly FUFK01 (sample SAMEA51879418, study PRJEB19060) | metagenome | reverse complement strand
ACAATCAAAGTAGAGGAAGAATTGTTTGACAATTATAAATTATACGAGGCAGTCAGAGATAAATTATGGAGTAGTGGGGTAGAAGTTTTGAAAAACAAAACAACAACCAAAGATGACTTCAAAGGTTTTGATATAGTTGTGATTGCAACTTACTCAAAGTTAAATGATTTACTTGATAAAAAGAAAAGATATCAATATGAGTTATGTGAAAAGCCAGTCGTTAGATTACCAAGAAAATATCAAGGTAAAAGTATAGTGATTATGGATGGGCCATTTATGTGTTTAGACCCATATGGAGATAGAAATCACGTGTTGGGTAATGTAAAACACGCAATCCATACTTGGAACGAGGGAACTGAGGCATTCTGGCCACATAGATACACAAAGTATTTGAACAAAGGTGTGATAGAAAATCCAAAACACACCAAAATAGATAAGTTTATAGAAACAGGTAAAAAGTTCTTTAAAGATTTTGACAAACTAAAACACATAGGTTCTATGTATACCATTAGAACCGTACTAACAAATAGAGACCACGACGACGCAAGACCTACCTTGGTTAATCACGAGGGTGGAAATGTTTATAGTTTATTTTCAGGTAAAATAGATACTTGTGTTGACGCAGCAAACGAACTAATAAGGAGAATCAATAATGATTAAAATAGAAAAAGGTAAAAAATACTTGATAACAGGTGGAGCAGGATTTCTCGGTGGAGAACTAATAGAAAGAATATTAGACCAAGGTGGTGATGTAGTTACAGTATCACGAAATGAGGGTAAATTAATAGAATTAAAGAATCAATACAAAAGTAGAAATGGACGAATAGAAATCCATACAGGTGATATTTGTGATGATTTCACACTACCAAGATTAATGCAAGGTATAACAGGTGTATTTCACTTGGCAGCATTTAAACACGTTGGGTTAGCAGAAACTCAAGGTAGAGAGTGTATCAAGTCTAATGTTATTGGTAGTATGAATGTTTTGGAAGAAGCAGTAAAAAATGATGTAAAGTTCGTTATTGGTATCTCAACAGATAAAGCAGCTCAAGTTAGTGGAACATACGGAGCAACTAAATATCTAATGGAAAGAATGTTTACACAATTTGAACAAGATTATCCACAAACTAAATTCAGAATAGTTCGTTATGGTAATGTGTTGTACTCAACAGGTTCAGTATTGTGTATTTGGAAAGACAGACTACAAAAAGGTGAAGAAATTATTGTGACTGACCCTGCAGCTACAAGATACTTTTGGACATTGAATCAAGCAGTTGATTTGATATTTGATTGTATGGAAAATGCAACTAATAGTCAATTCCACTTCCCAAGTATGAAGTCAATGAGTATGGGTAATTTACTTGATGCTATGGCAGAAAAGTATTTGCCAGAGGGTAAAGAGTTAAAAGTGAAAACTATTGGACTACAAGTCGGAGAGAATCTACACGAAAAGATATCAGAAGACGGATTGTATTCCAATGAAGCAGAACAATTCACTATTGAGGAAATCAAGGAGTTAATTTAATGGATTTAGAAGAAGTGATGGGACTACAAGAACTTGAACAAAGAAAAAATGTTTTAGTTTTTGGTGGTAATAGATTCGTAGGTAAGGCATTAGTTCCTAAATTATTGGAACAAGGATATAATGTTGATGTCTTTAATCGAAGTGGAACAGGTCCTGATGGAGTNAANATAATACAAGGTGATAGAAATAAATCAGAGGATATNGATAAGATAGATTTTGATGCCTATGGTTGTATCGTGGATATGTGTNTATTTTTTGAAGCACAATATGATTTATTCGTAGATAGAATGAATGAATCCACAAACTATATTTTTGTCAGTAGTGGAGCTGCCAGAGGTGATTATATGGAACACTATGGTGATTACGGAAAGGACAAAAAGAGAATAGANGAAAGACTAAAAGAATCTAAATTNAATTACAAAATAGTTAGACCAAGTTANATAGTNGGTAAAGGTAATCACAGACCAAGNTTAGGCCATTATATGAATAAAATCATTCATAGAGAACATATNGAGATAGCCGGTGATGGTAAAAATNTNGTTAATGTGGTATTTGTTGANGATGTGGTGAATCAATTGGTCAGATTAGCAACNACACAAGCAAGAACATATGAAATGATTGAGGTCGTTGGAGACAANATCGAAGTCATTGATTTAATTTACAAAGTATTTAAGTATGTTCTTGATGACGCATATCAAGGTAATGTAATGTTGGTTCAANATGATGAAAAAGCAATACTACCTAAAAATNATTTTACATTTGAGACTAATTGGGACTACACCAAGTTAGANGANGGANTAAAAGACTACGCAAAGTGGTATTACAATGAAGGAGCAAAAAAATATGGATACATTATATAGGGCAAAACCNTANATTCCANNGGTTACACANAAATGGATATTAAGAAAGTTTGAAACAATACTTCAAACAGGAGCATTAATTCAAGGACAACACGTTGGTGAGTTCGAAAAAGAAGCTTGTCATATGTTNGATGTCANGAAATGCGATAGCTACCACATCTTGTGGAACAGGTTTNGAAACCGTGTTNTTAGCNAGTGGAATNAAGNNNAAANNATTNATAGTTCCAACACAAACATTTGCTGCAAGTGTAAATTGTATTATNAGAACAGGTAANANACCANTNATNGTNGATGTTGANTCAGAAACACAATGTTTATCNTTNGATATCATCAAAGAAAATATGNNAGACTNANAATGTTGGTGGAGTNNTANTGGTTCATATGTCAGGTNTGATTACACCTGANATGGAAGAGATNGAAAANTATTGTAAAGANAATAATTTATTNTTAGTTACTGANGACGCTCANACTTATGGNGCTAAGTTNGGTGATAGATNCGCTGGNNCATTTGGANACGCNGGTGTATTTAGTTTTTATCCAAGTAAAATAATCACAACAGCAGAGGGTGGATTAATTACCACTAACGATGATGAGTTAGCAGAGAAATGTAGGGTGGTTAGAAATCACGGAACAAGAAGAAATGATGGAGAATATCAAGGATTAGATTATGGATATACTTGTGATATGCCATCAACCAATTATCGTATGTCAGAGTTCCACGCAGTTCTTGGATTAGCACAAAACAAATACCTAAATAGTTTTATTGAGAGAAGAAACGAGATAGCAGATATCTATAATGAAAGACTATCAAAGGTTGATTGGTTACAAACACCATTCAAAGATGATAATATCAAACAAACCTATTGGCAATATATCGTTAAGATTACAGATGACAAAAGAGATAGAACAACAGAGTTNTTAAGATTGTTGGANGNNNATAAAATACCAACAGCAAATGCTTATTCACCATTNTGTCACGAACAAGAAATCTACAAANNNTATCTAAGTCCNAANGGATACAAAAACTCAGANGAGTTTATCACAAANATATTNTCNNTACCNATGTATGTTGANATGACTGATGAACAAGTTCATTATNTTTGTAGAACAATAGAANAACTATGATAGTATCGATTCATCAACCAAATTATTTGCCTTGGTTGGGCTTCTTTGATAAAATAAAACGAAGTGATTTGTTTGTTATTTTTGATGATGTCCAATTTCCAAGAGGTAAGAAACATTTTGGTCATAGGAATCAAATCAAAACACCAAATGGGACAAAATGGTTGTCAGTTCCAATCAAGAACAAATCAGATATGGTATCATTCAATGACACGATTATCAATTATGATATCGATTGGCACCACGAACATCTAAGACTAATGGAGTTGAACTACAAAGACTCACCATATTTCAATGACTACTATCAAGACTTAGAGTATATTATCGAGGAGAGAATATGAATCACTAACAGAACTATCAACCGACTTAATTAGATACTTTATGACCAAACTAAATATTAGAACCACTATTGCCAGAAGCTCAGAGTTATCAAGTCAATATGAAAAAGGTAGTGATAAGATATTCAGTATATTAGAAAATGTAAACGCTACAGATTATCTAACAGGTTCAGGTCCTGGCTCACAAAGATATATTGATGAAGAGGAATTTAAAAATAGAGANATAAANTTACATTGGCAAAANTANGAGTGTAAAGAATATAATCAGTTGTTTGGAGATTTNATNCCATATTTATCAGTAGTGGATTTATTATTTAATCACGGAGAAAAAGCAGGAGAGGTTATATGAATGTGATGGCAATCGGAGCACATCCCGACGACATAGAATTTGGTTGTGGTGGAACTTTAATTAAACACAAAGAAATGGGTAATGATGTAACCTATGTTTGTATGACTGATACAGAGTCAGTTGACGCTACACAAGGTAAGGTCATCAGAACAGAATCAGAACTAAAATCTGAAACACAATGTGCAGCTGATGTTCTTGGGGTGGATAGAATATTTTATTTACCATTCAAAGATTTACACGTACCATTTAGTTTTGAAAGTGTATCTCAATTAGAAACATTGATAAAGCAATATCAAACAGATACAATTTACACTCATTGGTCAGGTGATAGTAATCAAGACCACATCTCTACATTCAAAACCACAATGGCAGCCGCAAGATATGTCCCAAATGTATATTGTTATGAACAAATACCTATTCCAAGACATACCGATAATCCTATGAGAATAAATACCTATGTGGATATAACGGAATCATTTGATGACAAGATAAAAGCAGCTGAATGTCATCAAAGTCAGTTCAAAAAATACAAAGAAGCTGGATTTGATGTGTCAGAAAACTTAACCACATTAGCAAAGTTCAGAGGTATTCAAGCGAATTGTAAATACGCTGAAGGTTTTCAAATAATAAAACAAGTTGAGGTAGAATGGTAGTCAAAGCAAATCCAGAGTTTGGTATCGAGTTGGCATTAGTTGTTCCTTATGCTTATCATCTACACACACAAGGTAAATTAGATTCAGTTATCACATCAAAAGGTATGAAACCATTTTACTATTTTTGTGATGATGTAAGAGAGGATTTTTCACAAAGGACGATAGACAATGGTGCAGCTGGACTTAATGAGTTACCAAATAATTGGATACACGGAATAAATCCTGAGGTTGAGCCAGCAGTGTTAAATTATGATGAGTGGACACCACCACCTTACAAAGAACATTATGGGGTGGACACAGGTAAAAAGTCAGTATTCATATCAAACAAATTTAATTTAGAGCATGGACAAGAACCATTTGGTTTTTTTGACATACAATGTTTATATGATATGTTCAGTTATTTAACGAGTTGCGGATATGAGGTAATATACAAAAGAGCTACAAATCAAGAGAAGGGTTTCACAATAGATGAAAATGAAATGGGTTCTATCGTTCAAGGGTATCATAATATCACAGCAGATGTTGAGGGTATTGGTGTTATATCTGATAGAGACTTACCAAAGTATATGAAAGGTGTAACATTATTTGATGATTTAGTTGAGGATGATTACAACGAAACACAACTAAAAGTTATGGCAAATTGTGATTATTTCATATCAGTTTGTGGTGGTAATTCCATATTATCGAGTTATTTTGGTGGGACTATGATATCATATGTTCACAAAGGAAAAGAATTAAGACCAAACTATTTTGGAGAAAATAGTTATTTTAGAAAGTTGTCAGGTGCAAATATTGTGCCAGTTTATGATGTCATTGGTAAAGTAAACACCAAGACTTATCATCACAAAGTAAACACAACAGGAAAACAAGACTATACAGGTTTAATGGAGACTATTAAAAATGAAATTAAATAACAAATACATCATCGGTTGTCACGTTATGTTTTACGAGATAGATATGGTGGAAGAATATCTAAACTCAGTTCATCTGGCATTACAAGATATTGACAACAAAGAAAATGTCAAGGTTGAAATGATGTGGAATATGTCTCAGTATTTTGAACAATCAAATTCTATGCAATCAATATATGCAAAAATAGAAAAATTAGAAAGAAAATATGATTTTGTTAGTTTGTTTTATGATAATGACGATAAACCATACACTATGGCAGACTATCGTAGAGAGTTGAACAACCAATGTAATGAGTGTGATTATGTGATATGGGGTGAATCAGATTGTCTAATGCCAAGACAAATGTTTGGAGTGTTGGAGCAACTAAAAGAGTATGCAAATAGTCAAGGTGTTAACAGATACATCACAACATTCGGTATTAGAAAAATGTGGGATGATAGTTGGAGAGTGTTAGAACATCCTGAGTTTACAGATAAACCATACTATGATATGGATACTGAGGAAGATAAGAAAAAAGCAGAGTCATCACCTTGGTCAATCAGATACACTATGTCTCAAAGAGAGATGGATGAAGTTAATTCCAAAACAAAAGAGTTAGATGTTAAAATGATTAACTATCCAAAGTTTGATGGTAGTGGATTAGTTATATCATCAGATTTATTAAGAACAGGCGCCAATATTCCACCGGCAGTCTATATGAATGGAGATGATAGTTCATTTTTAGAGAGTTGTAGATTACATATGGGTGATAGATATGCACAATTTGTCATAAACAATATATTGAAAGTTCACAATAGAAATCATCCTAAGAAGAGAAGATACATTCAAGGTGAAGATGATAAATTAAATACTCATTTTAAAAGAGCAACGAAAAATTGGTATAAAGAATTTAACAATGTGTCAAAGGGTAACTTGAATAAACTTTATAGAAGTCAAGAACCTTTTGCAAAGAAACAATACAAAGAAGAAAGTAAATAAAAAAATGGGAGCAATACACAGAGTAATACCAGATGACCGACCAGGTCAAGTCTGGTGGTTTCACGGAAATAGTGGAAGTGGTAAAACGAACATCGCTTTAAAGTTCGATGTTCCAAATAAGGTGGTGTTGGACGCTGACGATTTCAGAGAGGTATGGCCAGAGTTAGGATTTAGTGAGCAAGACAGAAGATTACAAAATGAGAGATTAGCAAAGATAGCAAGACTATTTTGGATACAAGGAAAGAATGTGGTAATCGCATCCATATGTCCATATGCTACTCAAAGAAAACAAATAAGAGAAGAAATACTACCTGATGTAAAATGGATTTATGTAAATAGTAAAGATAGTAAACCAAGTTCAAAAAAGTATCCATTCGAGGAAGGTTGGTAGATGACAAATGTAGTTGTAGCAATCGATGATTTACATCCTGAACAAGGTTGGGGATGCGAGGGTGACATACAAGTAGAATATTTAACCCGCTTAAATCAGCAATATGGGGTCAAATTCACCCTATTCTGCCCAAGTTATTATCATCACGAGTATAAGTTAACAAAAGATTGGGTGTCGTATTGGAAACAATTTGATTGGGTTGAATTAGCAAATCACGGACATTTTCACGATGTTCAGAAGTATTCTTTTGACCAAATGGGAGACCAAGAGTTTTTAGAACTAAATTATACTGAAGCAACAGAGAGAATACAAGAGTCATTAGCACTATGGGAAGAATGTGGACATAGACCAAAAGGATTTAGAAGTCCTGGTTGGGGTATTACACAAGAAGCTGCTACGGCAGTGTCAAGTTATTTTGATTGGGTGGCAGGACACGAACAAATAAATCAGAATGTAATATTTCCAACTCAATATTTCATCGGAGCAGATGGTATCCACGAAACAGAAAACATAAGTTTATATGGAGAAACATTTATGTTTCAATCACATATACAAGGCGATTGGAATGACAATGTATGGAATGAGAAAAATTATCTTCATTTTCAAAAAGTCTTGGACTATTTATTATCACAATATGAGTTACAATTCACAACCATTTCGGAGATAAAATGAAAGTAGTATTTTTTTCAGAAAGTGGTATCGTCGGTAAAGTAGATAGAAAATTTCCAAATGCAAGAAATGATATAGCGTGGTCAATAATGATGAACGCAGATTGGTGTCCTTATGGAAAAACACCAACGGAAAAATATGATTTAGGAGTGGTCACGATACCAAAAACAAAACCAAACTTAGATGTTGATTGGTTCAAACAATATTGTGACAAGATTGCCATAATGCAGGAAGGCCCACATTGGTATTTCCAAGACTATTCAGTTGAACAACAATTTCAATTTGTTGAAAACTTGAGAAAAGCAGATTGGGTTTGGTGTCACAATCAGTCTGACGTCAGTTATTACGAAGGATTAGGTTGTGAAGATGTAAGAGTGATGAGAACTCTTATGTTGCCAGAAGGTTTAGATAGTGCTCAACACTCAAGTGATAAAGAAGGAATCATCTTGGGTGGTAATTTCACAAGTTGGTATAGTGGATTGGATAGTTATTTAATAGCTCACGCAGTAAACGAACCAATCACAAATGTGTCTATGGGTAGAAAACAAGAAGAGGAAGATATGATACCTGACATTACTTATCTACCCTATATGAGTTGGAGAGAGTGGATAAAAGAATGTGGTAAATACAAAGTCGGAATCCATATGATGAGAACACACGCAGCTGGAACATTTAGTATGAATCTGGCATATCACGGAACGCCTTGTATCGGATACGAGGGATTAGACACACAAGATTTACTACATCCACAAACTACGGTGGAAGTAGGTAATATAGCAAAGGCACAATCGATATTGAAGAAACTATACTCAGATAAATTCTTTTATCACGAGTGTTCAGAACAAACAAAGGAGTTATTCGATAAATATTATTCAGAGGAAGCATGGTTAGATGACTTCCAAAAAGTAAATAAGGAATTTAAAAATGGGTAAAACGATATCATTTATACAACCATCAAGGTCAAATCTAAAATATCTCAAATGGTCATATGAGAGTATTAGAAAAAATCTTGGATACAGACACGAAATTTGTATGGCAGATGACGCTTCCACAGATGGAACTTGGGAGTGGATGAAAGAGATAGCAAAGAAAGACCAAAATGTCAAGATACATAGAAACGCTGGACCTGATAGATTAGGACATACGATTCTATATGATACATTGGTCAATGATTATGCTACAAATGATATCGTGATGATATATCACGCTGATATGTATGCTTTGCCAGGTCTTGATGACGAGATACTAAAACACATCAAGCCAGGTGTAGTAGTGTCAGCTACGAGAATAGAACCACCACTACATCCAGANGGGCCTGAAAAAGTNTTGATGGACTTNGGTATNGAGCCAGAGGANTTNAAAGAACAAGAATTANTNAATTGGTTTGATANGGATTACACTTGGGAACAAGAAACCACCGAGGGTATATTCGCTCCTTGGGCTATNTACAAAGAGGACTTCCAATCTATTGGTGGACACGATGATTTATATGCACCACAATCCAAGGAAGATTCGGATATCTTTAATAGGTTTGTATTGAATGGATATAAATTAGTCCAAACAAGAGAAGGTGCGGTATATCATATGACTTGTAGAGGTTCAAGATTTGCTGATGGTGCTAAAAGAAATCCAAATGGTGAAGTTTTTATGAAAAATAGAGAAACTGACGAGTGGTTAGCACAAAATCAAAGGTCAACAAGAAATTTTGTCAGAAAGTGGGGACAAATGGTAGAGCACGATGAATACCTAAAACCTATCATTACACCAAAATACAATATTGGATTCAGACTAACTAATAGTTGTGACTTCAATACGATAAGAGAATTAGAACCTTGGTGTTCAAATCTCTATGTTGACGACGAAGAATTGATTTTGGAGTATATCAGAATGGAACAGCCAGACACAAAATTTGATTTAAGAAAGAAATTATGCAAACCTGATGTGGAAAATGATGTTATGGTTACATTTAATCCATTCAAGTTAAATCAAAATAACATTCAAATACTAATGGCACTACCTAAAATACTACAAGATAGTGGTGAGGTAGGAGAGTCAGAGATTGACATATTCAAAGTATTTATTTCATCATTAAAAACATACGAAAAGGAGTTGATTAAATGTTAAGACTATTGTTACTTTTAACATTCATAATAGGGTGTGATGACACCTTTCAAGAAGATTATCCAAGTATCACTTATGAATTCGAGGTGGATTTACCACAAGATACCAGCGGATACTACCGCATGACATTGGATAGAGAAACTTGGCAAACCACACAAAGAATCCAAGGAAAAGTCACTTCGGATTCAGAGTGGGTAGACCAAATAAGAATTAATTGGGAAAGTTCTCATTATTGGGTTCTCGGAGATACATTAGGTTATATTTATAAACGAGGATTAACTGATGATATGGTATATGTGAATTATGATACATTATATGTCACAGGTTTTGATGGACGAGAAGTTCCAACAATAAACGCAGTAAGTTATCCTAATTGTGAAATATATAGTTTTGGTTCAGAGTGTGAAGTCAATACGATGATTGCGCCGGTCAAGACTATGGTCGGTGACACACTAAAGGTAACTGCTTGGTATGTAGATTTTTATCAAGAAATAACGGAGAAATCCATAAACATCATATTGGAATAAAAAATGGTATACAAATTAGTAAACAAAAGAACACAAGAAGTAGTAGACACAACCGAACAAAAAGGAAAGAATACAGCTTGGACTTATTTTTATTTGAGAAAGAAAATAGTTGACAGAGATGACTTTAATAGGTTGTATGAGGTAAAAAGAGATGACGGAGATAGACCTACACGGCTTTAAGCACGATGAGGTAGAAGATAAATTAGCGAATCTATTGATTCTACATTATAATATGGGAAACTTTCCAGTAACATTGATTACAGGTAAAAGTGAAAGAATGAAAACAATAGTTCGCAAGATAGTAAAAGAGCATGGATTCACAGAAGATAATTTTTGGAATGATAATCCAGGCGCGATAAGATTAAGGAGTTAAGATGGAAACATTACAGATTTTAGGATGGATATATTTGGGAATAATTTTAGGTAGTATGGGTTCAGTAGTTGGACTATCACTATTTCAAGTAAGAAATGTAGCAGACTTGAAAGCAGAAATCAGAGATTTAAGATTACAAAGACAATTACTCAAAGAAGAAGTATTCAGACTGACAAAAAGAGGTAAGCCAGCCCCAAGAAAAAGAAATTGGAAGAGAAAACCACGAAAAAAGTAGATGGATTTTCTAATTAGTGATATTTATTACTGATTATGAATAAAACAGACAAACAAGACTTAAAATTAATAGAATTTCGTTTAGACGCTCAAGATGAGAGTGTTAAAAATCTACATATAGAATTTGATGAAAAATTAGGACAAATCCACACAGATATCAAATTTATCAAAGAAAATCTATTCAATCCTGAAACAGGCCTATGGGCTGAGACCAAATTAAATACCCAACATAGACAAAACACTACCAAATGGAGAACCATAGTGGGTGGTGGTGTCATCGCTCTGATGATAGATATGTTTTGGGGTATGTTCACAAAATAAATCAAAAAAAATAAAAAAAAAGCTTGACTTTCTGCAATAGTATTATTATATTGTATTGTAATGATAATGATTGGAGAAAATTAAAATGGATATAGGAACTTTTGCTATGGGTTGTATGAACTATGAAACTACAAGGAACGCTGGTAAATTACCAGAACACGACATAGAGTTTCAAGCCGAAACAGGTATAGGCCCGACCTATAATAATAATGAACCTATGACAGATGAAGAGTGGAGATTTGCTCTTGAAGAAGACGGCAGAATGACGCCGGAAGAAATTGATGAATATTTAGATTCTTTCAATATGTAAATTATTTTTAAAAATATTACGATTTTACTTGACTTTCTCATTTATTATTTGTATATTATGTAAAAAGGAAGGATATTATGATTAAACAAATTGAACAATTATTAAATACATTAGAGCAAGAGTTGACTGACGGATATAATACTTTGCCAGATTATCAAGCAAATGATGAGGGTAAAACTTATGTCAATGGTGCTCAAGCTACATTGTATGAATTACAAAAACAAATTACAGAATTAAAACAAGGATTAGAACAAGGAAAGAATTTTTCTTTACTTGGAAAGGAGTCAAATAATGGCTAAAGACGCTAACAGATTTTTCGTAGATGTTTGCTTAGAGATATATGTGCCAGACCAAGGTTGTGGTGATAAAGCTACCAAAAATGAAAACCTTGACGCTGAGTGGTTTGCTAATGAGATTTGTAATCAAATACCAAAAGCAATCAACAAGAATTTTGAATATAGTGAAAGACCATATTCAGTAAATTGGGCTCACAAAGGAAAGGTAGAAAGAGGATAGTATGGATTTGACAAATTTTGTATTTAATTTATCTGAATTGGTTCAGATATTAGAAGAACATTTAAATGACGACGAGATAGAGATGTTTTTGTCATCGGAGTGGGGGATAGCATGATTGAAACAATAGCAACAATGGTAGTGTTAATCGCTATGGCTTGGGTCATATCACAACCAACAAATATGAGGTAAAATGTTAGAAAATATATTATCAATAGGNNTAACCACAATATGTGGTATATTCGCTATGTATTGGTTTCATAGGAGTATGAGTAATTAATGCCAACTGCNAAACAACAATGGTTAAAAAAGTATNANACNTATTTTGCNGCAACNGAGTATAANANAAAACANTACGGAAAAAGAATNAAACAACTAAAACATATGTTGGAAGACGAAAAGTTCTTGGAGTTCTTATCAAGTAGTGGTCANAAAGAAGATATTTTAGAGTATNTGGCAAAGTCAAATCATTTTGATATGTANATAGCATTTAATGAACAAGGTGAACCATATATCCACGACCACGATTTCGGACTAATCAANCATATGAAAAAAATGTTGAGANTATTACNATCAGANAATTATATTGCANATAGTTCANCAAGACCACAAGCNAANAGATATGTGGAAATGTATGTTTGGTATCAGAGAGAACCACAAGACGATTTGCCAGACCTACCATTTTAACAAAGTTAGAATTTTTTTTCGCAAAGTAAACGATTTTTCAAAATAATTTCAAACCAATATATACTTATATATGAATATAAAAATAAAGGAACCCACTATATGAACACAAAGTTAACGAGCAAAATCGCCAACGGAATAGGTTGGTTCACAGCTTGGTTTTTGATATTTCCCACAATGGTTGTATATGGAATCTTCACGATTTTAATCAACAAAGTTACGGAAACCAAAGACAACGCAAATACGCGTGGGACTTCGGTCGAATCAAAGATTCACCCGAAAAACACGAAGAAAGTTCGTAATGATTTTGGGTTTCCTACGAGAGACTTATTATGATTATAATGGATAAATATTGTCAATCAAAATGGACTACGATTAAGGCAAGCACCATCATTCGTGAGAGAAAATTCAAAAGATTGAGAAGGAAATCAAAATGATGACATTTCCTATATTCGTGGCAGTCGTATTGACTACAATCGCTATTGTGGTGTGGTTTAGGAATGTATCGTGAGTGATGAAAAGGAAAAACCAACTATGTGGAATGGTGGTAAAACCAATGAAGTTATGAATGAGCGCATCCGAAAACAAATCAATGATTTTGAACACAAATATACCGAACCAACAAAAGTATCTTGGATGGGTGGTGTGAAGCGTTTGGTTTATGTGAATCGTGAGACGGAAGACAATAAGGAGAAGAACACAAATGATTAATTTAGCATCAGCGGTGATGTTGGTGATATTGGGTATGGTGATATGCATGGTTATCAAAAAGTCACCACAAACCAAGTGGAGATATTCAGGTCAAGATAGGAAGAAACTTGATGATGACTTTGATTCTGGCGATTTATTGTAATGGTTGGATATGACCATTTGATAATAATGGTGATGTCCACGCTAGTGGTTGGAACAATATTATGGATAATGAAAAAAGATGAAGAAAATCCTTCATAAAATTTCGAAATCCAATATATATTGTTGTAGGTAGGTAGTGGCAAGGGAAAGTTAATTCCAGAGCGTCACGATTTACCTTTTTTTTTAAGTAAAATGGTTATTTTTTGGGTAAACTATATTAGCTAAATAAGGATAAAGCGATGAGTATAATTGATATAAATTTGGACTATATAGGATTCGGTATATATGGTGTGGCACTATTGAGTTTCACTATATGGGCACTAATCAATGCAGACAAATATGGTAATCAGTAATGAGTAATATGTCAGATAAAGAATTAAAAGCATTATTGCTAAGTCAGTATATAGTGATATTAACGAGTATAGCAATGATAGGATTACTATGTTATATGATATAATACCATTCGTAGCTCTGATAATATATTGGTATTTTTGCTATAAGATATTTGGTGTATGATGAATCGGTGGTG
>FUFK010068001.1_pt1 | contig 14264 bp, 14 predicted proteins | sample 1021851 | NCBI WGS metagenome assembly FUFK01 (sample SAMEA51879418, study PRJEB19060) | metagenome | reverse complement strand
TAGTTGCATTTGATGTTGCTGTAAGACACGCACAATCATTTGCTGCAATCTTAGACGTAACCACATAAGTGGTTTACTATAGGGGGTAGCTATCTACCCCTTTTTTTTATGAAAATTAAATGCCTTAAAAATGTATGTGCTAGTGGCAACAGCCTAGAAGCAGGTCAAACTTATGATGTGTCAGAATCAGACGCAGAATTATTAATTACAATGGGTAGGGCAGAAGTATATACACCAAAACCAAAACCAAAAAAAACAACACCTAAAAAGTAATGGCACTTGTTGAGGACAGTACAACACTATCTGCATACCTTGATGATTTTGGTGTGAGTTGTACATCAGGTTCCACAACTGCAAAAGCTATTTTAGAACAACCAGATTTAGTATTAGCAGGTAACCAAATAATAAGTACAGATTATCAACTTACTGCAAAAGTATCTGATTTTGGCAATCTTATAGCTGGTGCAAGAATAACAATAGACAGTACAGTATATTTTGTCAGAGAAGTTAGAAAGTTAGATGATGGTAATTTTTGTGAAATTGCAATACAGAAAAGATGACTACTAAAAGAGAAAAAATATTAGCACAGTTATTTAAGGTATTAGATGACATAACTGTTACTACAAATATTAATGTATATAGATCAAGAGTTGTACCANTATCNAGAGGNGAAGTACCTGCAATAGTNATNGAACCAGTNAGTGATACAGTTGANCAAAATACATCANTACCNACATTAGATCATTCNTTAACNGTNAANGTNAGCGTTATTGTTAGAGGTGANATACCAGATCAGCAATCAGATGAAGTAGTTGAATTAGTACATAAAACAATAATGGCAGATTTAACTGTTAANAGTAATGCTATAGACNTNNAACCNTCAGATACATCNTTTGAATTATTAGANGCAGATCANCCTNGNGGNGTTATAGATATAGAATATATAGTGCGTTATAGAACAGAAGTAGCTGATTTAACTCAATAGATGGTGTTTATTACTAAAAACCTATATTATAGAAACATACTGATTTAATGTAACAATGCCAAAGCTACACAGAAAAAGAAGCATACTAGCTAAAGCAGAGTCTAGTTATGGAAGTGACCCTACACCTACTGGTTCTGCTAACTATGTGCAGGTAATAGATTTAAATATAGAACCTATTGTTAGTGATGAAGTTAGTAGAGATTTGATAAGGCCATATATGGGTAATTATGAAGTAATACCTGCTAATACAAGAGTTAATGTAACCTTTGATGTGGAAATGTCGGGTTCTGGTTCTGCTGGTACAGCACCTAAATATGGAGCAATATTGAAGGCTTGTGGGTTATCAGAAACAGTAAGTGGTGGGAATACAGTTACATATGCACCAGTAACTACACCATCAGACAGCGTTACATTATTTGTTAATTATGATGGCATAAGACATAAAGTAACAGGTGCAAGAGGAACATTTAGTATCAACTGTGAAGTTAACAATATCCCACGTATATCTTTTTCTTTGACAGGTATATTTAATGCACCTACTGATACTGCTTTACCAACTGTAACAGTAAGCAATCAGGCTTCACCATTAATATTTAAAAATGGCAGTACATCTAACTTTTCTATATTTGGTTTTGCAGCAGCATTACAAAGTTGGAATTTAGATTTTAATAATGAAGTTATATATAGAGAATTAGTTGGTGGTACAAAAGAAGTACTAATTACTGACCGTAGACCATCTGGAACAGCCGTTATTGAAAACCCTGCACTGTCAGCCCATAACTTTTTTACAGATTATACTGGTACATCAACTGGCACAAATACATGGTTACATGGAACTGCTGCTGGTAATAGAGTTACAGTGTCTTGTCCACAAACTGATTTAGGTCAGCCTACCTATGAAGAATCAGATGGTATTACAATGCTTAATTTACCTTTTATGGCAACACCTACTGCATCAGCAAATAATGAATTTAGTCTTGTCTATACATAAAAAAGGGTATACCCTAGTTANTAGATACTAAATTTTTATGCCTTTTGTAATAGATCAAAGTCCTACTTATAAATGGAAAGTAGAAGTTAAAGTTAATAAAGATGGTGAAGTATCAACAGAAATATTTACTGCACATTTTAAAAATATATCTCAATCTAGATTTAGAGAAATGGTAAAAATGATTGAAGAAAAACAACTAGAAGATATTGATGTTGCAAAAGAAGTACTACAAGGTTGGGAAGATTTGGAAGCTAGTGATGGTTCCCAGGTACCTTTTAATAAAAGTACACTTAATCAATTATTAGAAGTAAGAGGATTTGCAACAGCAGTAGGTTTTGCCTTTATGCAATCTAATGAAGAAATATATGTAAAAAACTAATACAGGCAGGTGAATATTGGGCTGTTGGTTCAACTGTCATAGATAAAACAGCAGAAGATGATGCAGTATTAGGCATTAAATCACAAAAAAAAGATGCAGATAAAAATTTTTATGTATTAAAGCAAAATTGGATATATTTAGAAATGTTTTTACGTTGTCAGACACAATGGAGAGTAGGTATGAGTGGCATTATTGGTTTAGACTATACATCTGTCTTAGAAATGATTAAACTATATGGTATAGAAGATTCTGTAGTTATGATTGAAAAAATACAAATCATTGAATCTGCTGCAATACAAGCAATGAATAAGGAATAATATGGCAAAATTTGATTTAGTAGTAGCAGCAAAAACTGTAGGTGCAGGTTCTATAAAGAGATTAGGTAACTCTATGCAGGGAGTTACAGGTAGGGTTAAAAATTTAAGGCTAGCAATGGGTGGTCTTAATAAAACATTTGGTGCATTTGGCTTAATAATTTCTGGTGGTGCTTTTATTGGTCTTGTTAAAGGTGCTGTAGATAGTGCTGACAGTTTTGGTAAATTATCAGATCAGACAGGTATAGCTGCAAACAGTCTACAAGCTTATGCAAACGCAGGTAAATTAGCTGGTGTTGGTCAGGAAACTATTGATAAAGGTTTAAGAAGGCTTGCACAATCTATGAGAGAAGCAGATCAGGGTGTTGCAACATATAGTGACAGCTATAAAGCACTTGGTATTTCTGTAAGAGATAGTGACGGCAATTTAAAAAGCAGTGAAACAGTATTAGGTGAAATAGCAGATAGGTTTGCTGATTTACCAGATGGTGCAACAAAAGCAGCTATATCAATGGAAATTTTTGGTAGATCAGGTGCAAGTTTAATAAATTTACTTAATGGTGGCAGTGCAGCTTTATCTGAATTTAACTATGCGGTATCAGATGAGTTTGCACAGAACGCAGAATTTTTTAACGACCAGATAGCTGTTTTAGGTATACGTTTTGATGGTTTTAGAAAACAACTTGCAGATGCTTTATTGCCTACATTAAATAACTTGATAGGTGTATTCAGTGATTTGTTTAGTTCTCAGCAAGACTTTACAATGTTGTTTGATGCAATAGGCCTTTCAATAAAAACTGTCAGTGCTGCTATATTTACAACTATTGCAGGTTTTAAATTTTTAGGTCGTGTTGTTACTGATATTTTAAAAATTATAAATGAAGCAAGAAAAGGTAATTTTAAAGGTGCAATAGGTATTGGTAAAGAAGGTTTAGCAGATACAAAAGAACAATTTAAGGAAGATATGAAAGTATTCAATGATATTTTTACAGGTACAGAAAATGCACCTGCAACATATTTTAGAGAAGGTACAAAAAGTGTACAGGAATTTTCTGAGGAGATTACAAAATCATTTGGTGGTCAAATGCAGTCTAAGTTAAAAAGTTTTAATGACAGTATAAAAACAATACAGGAATCTATGGCAGATGTAGTTGTCAAGGGGATAAAAGGTATGGAAGATGCTTTAGTAAATTTTGTAATGACAGGTAAATTAAATTTTAAAAATTTAGCAAATTCTATAATCTCTGATATGGCACGTATTGCTATACAACAAACAATAACAAAACCTTTTACTAATTTTATATCTGGTATTTTTGGTAATGCAAATGGAAATGCTTTTGTAGATGGTAAGGTACAGAAATATGCTTATGGTGGTGTAGTAAACAAACCAACTATATTTCCTATGGCTAATGGTATAGGTCTTATGGGCGAGGCAGGTTATCCAGAAGCTATTTTGCCACTAAAAAGAGGTAGTAACGGAAAATTAGGGGTGCAATCAACAGGTGGCAGTATAGGAAATATTGTTGTTAATGTAGATGCTAGTGGCTCATCTGTTGAGGGCGATCAGCAACAAGGTAAAGAACTTGGAAGAATAATAGCAACTGCAATACAATCTGAATTAATAATACAAAAAAGACCTGGAGGTTTATTAGCATAATGGCTACATTTCCATCATCACCAGAACCTAGTTATGGACTTACAAAAAATTCAGCACCGATAACAAGAGTTGTAAAATTTGCAGATGGTTATGAGCATCGTATACAGCTAGGTTTAAGTGAACATAAAAACCCTAAAATTTATAATCTTACATGGAATAATATTACTGAAACAGAAAGTGATACCTTAGAAACTTTTTTAGATGCTAGAGCTTTAGACAGAGCTAGTTTTGATTACACACCTCCAGGAGAGGGTTCAGCATATAAGTTTGTATGTGATGCCTGGAATAAAAAAATAAATTTTCCTAATCGTGCAACAATTACTGCAACATTTAGAGAGGTTTTTGAGCCATGAGTACTGATCCTGTATTCAGTGAAATTCAAAAAATAAATCCTTCTGCAATAATTGAACTATTTACATTACAGCTAGATAACTCTTTACATGGTGCAACAACAACATATAGATTTCATTCTGGCAGTAACTTAAATGCAAATGGTCAAATAGTCTGGGCTGGTAATGCTTATCAAAGGTTTCCTATAGAGGCATCGGGTTTTGCTTATCAACGTGGTCAGATACCAAGACCAAAACTTGTTGTAAGTAACGCATTAGGTACTTTATCTGCAATTTTGTTAACAGTAAATGAAACTACAACAGGTAATGATCTAACAGGTGCTACTTTTACAAGAATTACTACTATGGCTAGATTCATAGATGCTGTTAATTTTCCTGGTAATACTAATCCATTTGGTACACCTGACCCTACAGCAGAATTTAAACGTAAAATTTATACAATAGACAGAAAATCTGTTGAAAATAGAGATGTTGTAGAATTTGAATTAGCTGCTGCTATTGATATGGCAGGTGTAAAAGCACCAAAAAGACAATGTACACGTGCTTTATTTCCAAGTATTGGTACTTTCTTGCAATGAGTTGGAGAGATGACGCATTGGTTCATGCGAAAGACCAAGACCCAAAAGAAGCTGTTGGATTACTGTTGAATATTAGAGGTAAACAAAAATACTATCCCTGTCAAAATTTAGCAATAACAAATCATCAAGAGTTTATTTTGAATCCAGAAGATTATGTGAAAGCAGATAATTTAGGTGACATAGTTGCTGTTGTTCATAGTCACCCATCAACACCTCCGATACCAAGTCAGGCTGATCGTATTAGTTGTGAACATAGTAAATTACCGTGGTATATTGTTAATCCCAAAACAGAAGAGTGGGGCGAATGTAAGCCAGAAGGTTATGTGCCAGATTTATTAGGTAGGCCGTGGGTTTGGGGTGTTACTGATTGTTGGAGTCTGGTGGTAGATTGGTATAAACAGGAAAAGGGTATAGAACTTAAAGATTATGCTAGAACTATGACACCACAGGAATTTTTAGAGAATCCTTTGTTTGAAAATTATGCGTGGCGTACAGGTTTTAGAGAACTTAGATTAGATGAAAAGTTAGAAAAGGGTGATGTTTTATTAATGTCAATTTTGCACCCAACCTTAAATCATGTAGCTATTTTTCTTGGAGATATGGTTTTACATCATTTAGCAGATAGACTATCTTGTAGAGAGCCATATTCTGAGTGGTTGTTAAAATGTACTGGTAAGAGGTATCGCTATGCTCAGAAAAGTTAAACTTTATGGAGAACTAGCTGACTTTGTAGGTCATAAAGAATTAGATGCACATATAAATACAACTGCTGATGCTATACGCTTTCTTGTCAGCAACTTTCCTAAACTTGAGTCATATATGATTAAAAGATATTACAAAGTTATAGTTGATAGTTATGAAATTAGTAAAGATGATATACAAAATCCAATAGGTAAATCAGATATTAGTATTGTTCCTGTTATCACAGGTGCAGGTGGCGGTTTAGGTCGTACTTTATTAGGTGCTGCTTTAATAGCAGGTGCATTTTTAGTTCCTGGCTCACCTTTAGTATTTGGCAAAGGTTTTGGTACATCTCTTGCAGGTGCAGGTTTTGGCTATAAGGCTGCTATAGGTATTGGTGGTACATTACTTTTATCGGGTGTAAATGAAATGCTATTTCCTGTACCAGAAATTCCTGACTTTGCAAACGAGGAAGATCCACGCATATCATTTAGTTTTTCTGGGGTGCAAAATACTAGCCGTGCTGGAACTAGCCACCCAATCGCATATGGTGAGATAGTAACAGGATCAGTTGTAATCTCAGCAGGTATTGACACTAATCAGGTGACAGCATGACAGATAAAATTATTAAAGGTTCTGGTGGTGCACCTCCTACTCCACCTTCTCCAACAAGAGCACCTGATACTTTAAATAGTAGGCAATTTGCTACAATCCAAGATTTATTGTCTGAAGGAGAGATAGAAGGTTTTGCTACCGCATCAAAAGCAGGTCTTACAAAGGGTACAACTGCATATAACAATGCAGCATTAAAAGATATTTTTCTTGACGATACACCTATTTTAAACTCTAGTGCAAGCAACACTAGCCCACAGACATCTGACTTTAATTTTCAAAATGTAGAATTTACACCACGTTTTGGTACATCAAATCAAAGTCATATCCCAGGCATTGAAAGTAGTCAATCTACAACTGGTGTAGGTGTAACTGTCACAGCCTCATCTCCTGTAACTAGACAGATAACAAATACTAATGTTGATGCTGCAAAAGTAACAGTTACATTTCCACAACTACAAAAAGCTACAGATCAAGGGGATTTACTTGGTTCAACAGTAGAATTAAAAATACAAGTTCAATATAATGGTGGCGGTTTTAGCGATGTTATATCTGACACAATTACAGGAAGAACTGCTGATGCCTACCAAAAAGAATATCGTGTAAATATTACTGGTGCATTTCCAGTAGATATAAGAGTTGTAAGAGTAACAGCAGACAGCACATCTTCAAACCTCGTTGACGCTTTTGCATGGACAAGTATTGGTGAGATTGTTGATGACAAACAAACTTACGCAAATAGTGCATATACAAATTTAAGAATAGATTCTGAGCAGTTTAGTTCTATACCTAAAAGANCTTTTCGTATTCGTGGTGTAAAAGTAAGAATNCCAGGAGCAGGNGCNNNNAATTCTGGTACNCCNACTGTTGATTTACAGACAGGNAGAATNATTTANCCNAGTGGTTANATATTNAATGGAACANTNGGAGCANCNCAATGGTGCTCGTGNCCAAGTCTAATACTACTTGACCTTCTCACGACTGAAAGGTACGGATTTGGAACGCATATNACAGATAGCAANTTAGANTTATTTAGTTTTGTAGCAGCTAGTAGATATGCAAATGAANTGGTATCAGATGGNTTTGGAGGACAGGAAGCAAGGTTTAGTTGCAACGTAAATTTACAGGGATCTATGGAAGCGTACACACTAATTAATGAATTAGCTGGTGTAATGAGATGTTTTCCGATTTGGTCTGAAGGTTCTGTAACTATTACGCAAGATAAACCAACAGATCCTAGTTATTTATTTAGTTTGGCAAACGTAGGTGAAGGCGGATTTTCATATTCTGGTAGCAGTCTAAAACAGAGACATACAGTTATTTCTGTTAGCTATTTCAACATGGACAGTAGAGAGATAGATTATGAAGTTGTAGAAGATACTGCTGCACAAGCAAAGTTAGGGATAGTTAAAAAAGATGTAAAAGCATTCGCCTGTACTTCTCGTGGACAAGCACAGAGATTGGGTAAGGCAATACTATTTAGTGAGCAAAACGAATCTGAAGTGGTTAGTTTTACAACATCAATAGATGCTGGTGCGATAGTTAGACCTGGATCTGTGATCTCTGTTAATGATCCTGTTCGTGGTGGAGAAAGAAGATCAGGAAGAATTAAGTCTGTAAATACAGCTAAAACTCAAATAACAGTAGACAATACTAAAGATTTAGATACGTTTACTGGAACGAATAAAAAATGTAGTGTCATCTTGCCTAATGGAACAGTTGAGACTAAAAATGTTACAGGTGTAGTTAGTGGGGTTATCACATTAGATTCAGCTTTGTCCGCAAAACCTAATGCTAACGCTATATGGTTGTTGCAAAGTTCTACTTTAGAAGCACAAACATTTAGAGTTATTTCTGTTGAAGAACAAGATGGTATTAATTATGCAATATCAGCTTTAACTTATATTGATGGTAAGTATAACAATATTGAATCTGGGATTAGTTTACCTGCAAGAAGTATATCTTTATTAAACGAGCCAAAAAATCCTCCATCTAACTTACAAGCATCTGAAATAATTGTTGTAATAAATGCTCTTGCTGTACCTAANATAATTTTATCTTGGGTATCTGTTACAGGTGTAAGTCAATATCTTGTTCAATATAGATTTAACGATACAAACTGGGTTAGTGAAGTTGTATTTAGACCTGACTTTGAAATTGTTGGTACAGAAGCAGGAGCTTATGAATTTAAAGTATTTTCATTTAACGCAGCTTTAAAAATATCTGCAACATCCACTAACTTAACCTTCAACGCTGTAGGTAAAACTGAGCCACCTGAGAATGTTCAAAACTTAACTTTAGAGCCTATTACTAACAAGTTAGTAAGACTCAGATGGAATCAAGCTACTGATCCTGATGTTTTACATGGAGGAAGAGTTTATGTTAGGCACAGTAATTTAACAGATGGCACGGGTACATTTCAGAACTCAGTTGATCTTGTTACTGCATTAGCTGGAAGCACCACAGATGTTATTGTTCCATCTCTAGATGGTGAATATATACTCAAGTTTGAAGATGACCAAGGTAATTTTAGTTTAGGAGAAACAAGTGTAATACAAGACTTACCTGACCTTATTGATACTCAAGTTATATTGCAGGATAGAGAAGATTTAGATAGCCCTGCATTTCAAGGCACTAAAACTAATACAACATTTAATAACACGACCAGTGCATTGCAACTTACAAATCCAGCTACAAACTCTACGGGCGAATATGCTTTTAAGGATGTATTGGATTTAGGTGCTGTATTTTCTCTTGATTTAAAACGAAAGATACAAGCTGTAGGATTTAATATAGGTACAGATATTGAAACACTTATTCCTGGATCTCCAGGTATTTTATGGGATCAGTACGCTGTAGTCGATAATAATTTTGATGGAGCAGCAGCAGATGAAGCAAACTGTCAGATACAGGTAGCAACTTCACAAACAGCATCAGGAAGTTTTGGATCGTTTAATAATTTTGCCAATGGAACATTTAAAGGTCGTAGATTTAAGTTTAAATTAATTTTAGAAACAACCAATACAGCCCAAAATATAAATGTACAGCAAGCAGGATTTACAGCAGAATTTCAATCAAGGACAGAGCAAAATTATCAGACAGGTAGTGGAACGTCTAGTGCTGCACAACAATCAGGAACNTCAGCCAAGACTGTAACATTTGGAACTCCATTTTTTGTTGGCACTTCATCTTTGGGTGGAGCAAATGCTTTCTTGCCTACTGTTGGAATAACAATTCAAAATGCTCAATCAGGCGACTTCTTTACTGTAAGTANTGTTTCTGGTACAGGATTTACTGTAAGTATTAAAAATGGTTCTAGTTTTGTTGATAGGTCTTTTACTTTTTCTGCTGTAGGATATGGTAAAGGGGTGTAACATGGAGAAAACTATTCTATAAATGAGTCAGGTATCAGACTACAATATAGCTAATGCGTCAGGTGCTTCTGTAAGAAGTGACTTGAACGCTGTTTTTGATGCGATAAAAACTTTAAATAGTGGTGGTTCTGATCCAAGCAATACAGCAGCGTTTATGCCATATGTTGATACGGCAGATAGCAATAATTTAAAGATAAGAAATGCAGCTAATAATGCTTTTGTTACTATAGGCTCTGTTAATTCTGCCAACTTAGGTTTACTGCCTAGAGCAGGTGGTACTATGACAGGCCAGCTTTTGCTTGATGATAGTGCAGGAGCTTCCGCACCAGCTTTATCATTTAACGGAGATACAAACACAGGAATATTTAGAGTTGGCTCAAATACTATGGGTTTTGCAACTGCTGGTGTTGAAAGAGTTGAAATAAGTGATGCTGGCCTAGATATGAGTAATGGCTTACCTATTAGATTTCAAGATTCAAGTGGTGCACCCTTTGTTGCTTTAAAATCACCTTCCGCTGTTAGCAGTAATATAACTTTTACATTGCCGGGTGCTGATGGGAGTGCAGGTGAATTTTTAAAAACAGATGGTTCTGGAGCATTATCATTTGCAACGCCACAAAGTGTTCCAACTGGTGCTGTATTTTGTATGGCAGTAGCTTCGGCTCCAACAGGTTATTTGGAATGTAATGGTGCAGCAGTAAGCCGTACAACATATTCAGTTTTATTTGGTGTTATTGGTACACAATATGGAACTGGTGATGGATCTAGTACTTTTAATTTACCTGATTTAAGAGGTGAATTTGTAAGAGGTTTTGACAATGGTAAAGGTACTGATAGTGGTAGGTCTATTGGTAGTTCACAATCTGACCAAAATAAACAACATAACCACACAGCAACTTCAAGCGTTACTGATCCGGGTCATAGACACTTACCACAATCACAAAGTGCAAATAGCCAACAAACTAATGGTCATGGTGTTGCTATAAACGATACTATTATAGGAAACTATGGTGGTGGAAGTGGTGTAGGTTTAGGGCCAATTGGTAATAGACATTTCCTACAAAATACAACAACAGGTATATCAGTTTCTACAACAACAGCAAATGATGGTGGTAATGAAAGTAGACCAAGAAACGTGGCTATGATGTATGTAATTAAAATTTAATTATGGCAATTCAACCCGGTACATATAATTTTACGTTACAGCGTAGATCAGATCATAGTATTCCTCTATTGTTTAAAGATGGAAATGATAATGCAATAAATTTAACAAACTACACAGTAGAGGCACAGGTATGGGAAGAAACACGTACCACGAAATATGCAGATTTTACAACAACATATACTGATCGTACTGCTGGTTCAGTTTCTATAGCATTAACAGACACACAAACAGCTACATTTACACCTGATATTTTAAAATATGATGTTTTATTAACTGATCCTTCAGGATTAAAAGAATATTATTTAGAAGGTACTATATATGTAAGTGAAGGGTACACCGCATGACTACAGTTAATGTTACCACTACAAAAAATACAGTTACAGTAAACGGAGAAACCCGCGTTGTTACTGTAAAAACCCAAGGTCCACAAGGGACTTTTACTGATGGAAACTTAGGTGATGTAACAGTATCTAGTAATGGTACAAATATTGTTGTTAATGCTGGGGCAATAGATAATGCGAATATAGCTAGTGATGCTGCGATTGCATTGTCAAAACTTGCTACAGGTGCATTACCGACAGCGATTACTGTAACAAGTGCGAATATAAGTGATTTAAGTATTGTTGATGCTGATATAAACGCTAGTGCTGCTATTGCAGGTACAAAAATTGATCCTTCGTTTACCTCAAATGTAACTATATCAAATACAGCACCTAGATTAGATTTTATAGATAGTAATAATAATTCCGATTTTCGGATAACTAATTCGAACGGACTCTTTGTTGCTTATGACATAACAAACGCTGCAACTAGGTTTAGTATAAGTTCAGATGGAACTACAACTGTTGCACAAAATTTAGATGTTGGTGCAGGTCTTGATGTAACAGGCAACATTACTGTTACTGGAACGGTTGATGGTCGTGACGTAGCTGCTGACGGAACTAAGTTAGATGGGATTGAGACAGGTGCGACAGCAGATCAAACAGCAGCAGAGATCAAAACATTATTAGATAGTAATGGTATTGTTAACTCAAACGTAGATGCAAGTGCAGCTATAGCTGGAACAAAAATATCTCCTAATTTTGGATCGCAGAACATAGCTACAACTGGAACTATAAGTTCTTCAAATATAACTACAGGAGAAATAACTGGAGATAAACTTACTCTCGAAGATGATGGTTCAGCTAGTCCGATCTTAAATATTAAGACTGACGATGCAAACCCTTGGGGTTTTAGGTTAGGAAACGATACATATAGTACTAGTGTCCAAAATGGTTTGTTGGCTTACGTTGGTAATGGTGGGGAAGGTAATTTTAGAATCGGTGGTAACGGAGTGTATGAAGATATGCACTTTAGGATGCACGATGGTACCACTAATAAAACAGTTCTTAAATTTGAAGCTGATGACCAATCTGCTGAACTTTATGCAGGGGGAAATAAAAAGTTTGAAACTGACTCTTCTGGTGTTACTGTAACAGGAAACATCGCAGTATCAGGTACAGTTGACGGAGTTGATATAGCGACAAGAGATACATTATTTGGTGGCTTAACTTCTAGTTCTGGCGTATTGACCAATGGAGTGACGGCAACGACCCAATCAGCAAGTGATAACTCTACAAAAGTTGCAACAACAGCTTATACAGATACAGCAATAGCAAACCTAGTTGACTCTGCACCTGGTACGTTAAATACACTGAATGAACTAGCAGCAGCTTTAGGTGATGATGCTAACTTCTCAACTACAGTTACCAACTCAATAGCAACCAAACTACCCCTTGCTGGTGGTACGTTAACTGGTAATTTAAAAATTGTCAGTGATACACTTAAACTTTTTTTAGGGGCTTCCGAAGAAATGCAAGTGTTCCATGACGGAACATCGAGCCTAATAAAAGATACAAGAGATAGTGGAAAAGTAAGAATACAGGCAGATAATTTTGATTTTATTGATAAAGACGCAAGTGGAGTAATTTTAAGTGCAACAAGTNCTGGTNTANNCGTTACAGGAAACATNACAGTNNCAGGCACAGTAGATGGTAGAGATATAGCTACTGATGGTACAAAACTTGATGGAATTGAGAGCAATGCGACTGCCGATCAGACAGCCAGTGAGATTGTTGCTCTTGTAGCTGACCAGACTATTGCTCCTTCTGAAATAGATATGGAGGACAATGAAAAGATAAAACTTGGAACTGGCGATGATTTAGAGATTTTTCACGATGGCAATCACTCTAGAATTAAAGATGTTGGAACAGGAGATTTAGTACTTCACAGTAATACTATTTCTTTCGTAAACGCTGCTGATAGTGAAACCCTTGCTCAATTTAAACAAGATGGATCAGTAGATTTATATTACGACCATAGTAAAAAGTTTGAGACAACTTCCTACGGGGTCTTATCTAATCAATCTTTAAAAGCTGAAGGTGATTACATATTACTTGATAATAGTGCTGACTCTTCATACAGACTTAGTAGAAATAATACTGCATTATTTTCCATAAGAAATAATAATGTTCATAACATTCATTTAAATACTCAAAATAGTGCAAGTCTATCTTTAGGTGTTTCTACAGGAGCTACTTCTGGGTCAATAGAAGAACAGTTACGGATTAAAGGAGATACTCGTCATATACAGATACCAAACGATACTTCAAAACTACAGATAGGTGCCGGCCAAGATTTAGAAATTTATCATGATGGAGTAGATAATCATATAGACGTAGCTCAAACTTTAACGATTAAAACAGGCGGTGAAACTTCAGCCCAGTTTGATCCTAATGGTGCTGTATATCTATATTACGACAACAGTAAAAAGCTAGAGACTACAAGTGCTGGAGCTACAGTTACAGGAAAATTAACTTCTGATGGTTTAGTTCTGGGAGATGCTGAAACAATAGCATTTGGAAATACAACCAATGGAGATTTTAAAATTTATCATGATGGTTCCAATGCCTCAATTCAAAACATTACAGGTAGTTTAAATATATTTGGTGGTGGCAGTGCAATTAATATAAAAGCTGAAAATAGTGAACAAAGTATTGTTTGTTCTCCTAATGCTCAAGTTGAGTTATATCACAACGGTAGTAAAAAGTTTGAGACAACGAGTTCTGGGGTTACTGTAACAGGAGGAGTTACAACAAGTGCTTTATCTGTAGGAGATAATCAAGAAATAAAACTTGGT
>FUFK010050404.1_pt1 | contig 14264 bp, 13 predicted proteins | sample 1021851 | NCBI WGS metagenome assembly FUFK01 (sample SAMEA51879418, study PRJEB19060) | metagenome | reverse complement strand
TGTCATCATCTACAGTGAGATGGATTCCTTTGATTTTTTCGCACCAAAAAAATTTACCAGTATCACCCAAATCTCCAATCGCATCTTGAGATCTCACTGCGTTTATTTTTGGATGTGTCAAAAAATCTGGTGTAATCTCCCATGAATTTAGGTAAATATTTAGTTGATCTACTTGAGGTAAAAGAGAGCTAATCACAGTTTCAAGAACATTCATTCTCCATGGGACTGCCGCCATGGAGGCTGTTATTTTCGGGCGAAAGAAAAGGTTCCTTAATTTTTGAAACAACCAATCACCACCGCCCTCAATCAATCCGGTGTTCCAAATCGTCTGCTCCTTCTTTTCCTCGCCAGAGCGAGCCCAACCATCGGTCGGCGGCAGGCGTGAAGCCCTTACCGCCTTGAGGTTGAGGCGTGAATTCTCCGAACACAGCACCTCGGGTTGTTGCATAGAGGTCAATCCTCGTAAAAATCCCTAAACGGTCACCCAAACCCATCGCAGTGTTGACCAATTCATCCCAACAATTTGGCTTATCACACATCTCGGTTTCAGGATTTTGAGTTGTGATGACTTTCATATTGATTGACTCAAAGTTTTCATCAACATACCAATGTCGGTTTATCGAAGTGTCACTGTTGCTGTTTCGTTCAATAATATGACAAAACGCGATACTCCTCCCGAAAACGAAGAATTTGTAGTCATAAGGTGGGATTGAAGTATCTTCATCCCAATTAATCAAATATTCTTCAATGAGTATCTTCAAATTTTTATCCGTTTCCACATCGGTTTTTTCTTTCATCAGTTGAACAATATGTTCTCTGGAATATGCTTGCTTGTCCAATTGATTAATTCCATCAACCATGACGTAGATATTTTTTGCAGACCATCCTCGAGAGGGCTTAACCACAAACGAGTTTGGGAGATTTGAAAAATCAGGAATTTCGTCTGCGGTGTCCACCACACAATAAATTGCCGGTGTCTTAAACCCGCATGCTTCTACAAAAGGTGGACCGATTAATTTGCCTGCTAAATTCTTGTGAGGGTGAGGTTCTTTCTCTCGCCACCATCGACGATGACGATCAACAATGCGTTCTGAAAACAGATAATCACTCACCAAATCATCTCCTCTGGTGCGTCAAACCTTCTGTTAGGTGCTCGCTCTTTCGGCATGTAAGGATTTTGCTCAAACTCGGATGATCGATGCCACTCGGTGTAGGCTTGCCGATATTCTAACCTCAAGCCAGATAAACCACTCCAGCCGACAGCAAATTTTCCACCTTGAGACAATGATTCCGAACGTACGCTGGCAATCAAGAATGGTTTTGGCAAATACATGACTCGGTCTTCTCCGAATACAGATAAGATTCTGTACTCATATTCAGAATCGGCAGAAACGCGAACAGAGTCAAAATAGCCCAATTTTTCCATGACTGCTTCTCTTCGCATGGTGAGTGAAATACACGCTGGTCGGACGGCTCCAATGCCGCGGAAAACAATTCTGCCGTTCTCATCGACTCGAAAGTAATTTGAAAACACAGCAACACAATCGTCATTTCCTTCAAGATGGCCGACACTTACTTCCAATTTTTCCGGGTGCAGCCAATCATCGGAATCATGGAATGCGACATATTTCCCTTTTGCAAAGCCGAGTCCGTGATTTTTTGCAAGATAGGTTCCTCCGTTCTTCTTCATGCGATGAACCCTGATACGGTCATCGGTACGTGCAATGTTCTCAAGAAAGGAATGCACATCATCTGGGCTGCAATCGTCAACAATGATCAGTTCTAAGTTCCGATAACTCTGGTTGAGGACAGATTGAATGGCTGACTCAAGCAATTCGTTTTGTTTGTACACCGTCATGATGACACTCACGAGAGGACCATCTTTGGGTGAGATGTTGATGGCCGAAAGAGAATTCACCAGGAGTTTCTTGTGTTGATCGGAAGAATCGAAGGTTTGAGCGCCCGAATGAACCGAAGAAAACGCCGATTGGACGGCCTCAAAATACAGTTGAGTTTCTCCCGCATTGAAGTGAATCTGAGCCTTCACCAACGCAAATTCGGATGAGTTTCTGTACAGGTCCCTGTGTCTTTGTAGAATACTGATGGCTTGCTCAATGTGTTTTTGCCGGCTTAATGCGAGAACCAACTGCGTGACCGGTACGTGACCGTTTTTACTCGAATCCATCAACTCTAGATATTCATCAAGTAAGACGGTGCAAATATCAATGATCTTTAAATCATCAACAAAATGATTGCAGGCAATGTTGATGCAATAATTGCCAGCTTCTCTGATGTATCGCTCAATTTTTTTCTCAATAACAAGCCTCAACACATCGTATGCTTCATCGTACTCCCCGCTACGATACAGAGATTTGCCCAATCCCATGAGAGCACGTTCATTTTTAGGATAAAGGCTGAGGATGTTCTTCCAATAGGACTTTGCTTGCTCAAATTGGCCGACTGCGTCCGAGAGCGCAGCCAAGCCTGCAAGCGCTCCGTGGTGAGCCTTGTCCAGATTTAACGCCTTTGTGAGGTGGCGTCTTGCAGTGTCATAATCTCCCTTCACTCGAGCATGATGGCCCAGTGAAACATACGGAGCAGGTTCTTCAGGTCGAATGGAGATAGCTAAATTCATGGCCCGAAGACCTTCCTCTTCTTCTCCCAATGAAAACAGCAATGTGGCATATTGCTGAAGATAATGGAAACGATTTGGACGCTGGCGTAGCAATTCGTGATACAGAGGAAGCATTGACTGGAAGTCACCCATTTTGTGGTGATTTCGAGCAAGCCGATATGTTGCAAGTATCGAGCGAGGTCTGATTTGATGGGCCCTAACAAATCGTGGATGAGCAAGCTCATGTTGCCCTTTATCGAACAAACGGATACCTGAATAGAGCAGGGCGTGAAAATTATCCGGCTTTTTGATTAAAATTGCTTCAAGCTCGTCCAGGGATTTTGTGGAGATTTCATCATCATCAAGAATCATATCCGAATCCAAATCACTGTTTAAGATTGATATGTCCTGCCCCAGTACCTCCAACGTCAATCGCTGTGCATCCTCACTGACAAGGATATTTCCTTGGCGTCCAAAGGCAGAAAGTGCCCAAGTCCAATTTGCAACACCCGCATTAAACACCACCCCCTTTTCTTTGCGAATTGTCGTCTGAGCAAGCCTCTGTCGGAACAGTTTGTGTCGTCCTTTGCCAGATGCAAGAACTTGACGCTGATCGGTTGATTTATCCCACGAAGAACCAATCATGCCTTCAAGAATCGAATTGGTATGATTGGTTGATAACCGCATCTTTCCCCAAGGTGGGCGAGGCTTAGAACCGGATGGACGAGCGCCGGTTAGAGGATTGTTCAATCGCTCTCTACCGTATTCGCCGTGAAGTTTGATTTGAGAAGAAGCCAAATCAAGCGAGATCAAGTGTTGCCCTGCCTCGGAACCCAAGTGAATGTAATTATTGCCTCCTTTTTCAACAAAATTCAGTCAAGAGATCATCGAATAGGTTCGTCCAATAGCGCATTGGGCCGACGGTAACCAAATGTGTCGTCCCTTCAGGGATGACTTCCGCACGTTCAATGTCAACATCGGTGATGTAGGTGATTGGAATATCATGCCGTTCTAAAAATCGAACCAAGGGATAAGCCCACCGTAGGAAATCTCCACCTCGTGGATTAAACATCGGCCGATTAAGTGACAGGGTTTCTGAACCTATTTGGTGGTAGAGTTGTTTTGCCTTCCTTGCTTTTCCATTCACAACTTGGGTGGCACTTGCACCACCCCACCAGTTGCGTGCTTGGATGTTTATTGGGGAGAAACAGATGGTTACCCCTTCGGCTTCATGGGGTGTAGTCAACCAAAACGGTACGAGCGTAGCCTTTCCATCCTCGTTTTCTATTTTGATGATATGAAGGCCATCACACCAATTTTCAGGCACCATCAACTCATAACAGCATTTCCAAGATGGGCCTTTGGATGGAAGATCAGGATTCAATTCATTTATGCGATTCCACATCTTTTGGGGTTTGACTTCAAACCCGTCTGAATGATGGATTTTTCTCGCTCCACTACCATCATACCAGCCCAATCGGAAAATGCGAAGGTAACAGGTCTGTACTGTATTCCGGGATGTAGCCCCCATGATTCTGAGTGGCTTGTTGTGTCGTACAACACTTCCTTCAACATAAAATTGCAATTCATCGCTTATTTCCCATCCTTTCGGAATGGTCCAATCAATGGAACCGCGATTCTTATTCTCCAAGATGGTGTCAAACTTCACGACATCACCGTTTCATTCGTTCGCGGTAAACGGCGATGACCTCATCGGGTGTTCCCTCAGCGACAACCTCGCCGCCTTCCATGAGCAACATTCTGTCGCATACTTGTTTCTGATAGTTCAGATTATGCGAAACGATGACGACGGTGGCTGCATCTTGCACCATGGATTTGATTCGTTCTCGACTCCGTTCTTTGAATCCTTCATCACCAACTGCAAGCACTTCGTCAATCAACAAGATTTCAGGTTGAACGGCGCTGGCGACTGAAAGTCCGAGTCGCGCTTGCATTCCACTTGAATACGTCCGTAGCGGTTGGTCGATGAACGCTTTGAGTTCTGCAAATTCAATGATGGATTGCATGAGCGAATCCATGGTTTGGCGAGAATGGCCCAAGATGCTGCCGTAGAGGTATGCATTTTCGCGACCGGAGAGGTTTCCATTAAACCCGATTCGTACATTGGAAAGAAGATTGACCGGACCTGATGCCATGGCTTTGCCTTCATCGGGTTGATAGATGCCCGACATCACGCGCAGGAGGGTGCTTTTTCCGGACCCGTTTTTTCCAATGATGCCGAGGATTTCGCCCTTTTTGACTTTGATGTTGACGTTCTTCAGGGCCACAAAGGGATCGATGGTCGCATCCTTCCCCATCCGCCGTTGTACCCAACGGAAAACGGATTTNAGGCCCACCCTGTGTCGAGGGAAAGNGAGCTCAATGTTTTCCAAAACAATGGAATGGTCGCTCATAATCGCTTCACCACCTTTGCTTCGGTCTTTTTGAACACGGTGAGGCCAAGAATCAGCATACCGAACGTGAAAGACAAGCACCAAGCAACGGCCCACGTCGGGACAGGCACCTCCGTCCCGTCAAATCCAGAACGCATGAGTTCAAGCGGCAACACCATCGGATTGAGGAACAGATAATCCAGTAGCTCAGCCCGACCGCCTTTGGCCATGCTGATGGTCCACATGACGGGCGAAACGAAGAATCCTGCACGTGTGATGAATCGGGTCATGTGGGCAATGTCACCATGATGCACATTGGGTACGGCAAACAGCCAACCTACGCCCAAGACTTGGAGGGTGACCAGGAACAATGCAATCGGAACATAGATGATTTGAGAGGTGAGGGATATGTCAAGGTACATCAAAAACGGAACGGCAACGAAGAGGCTCATGCATGTCACAATCAACTGGGCAAGCACCTTTGAAACCGCAAACACTTCTCTCGGGAAGTAGATTTGGCGAATCATGTTCTTATTCCCCGTCAAGCAATTCACGGATTCGTTGAGTCCTCTTGAGAAAAATTGCCAGGTCACCACTCCCAGAATGATCCACAATGGATAACGCTCTTCCGGATTGCCTGATATGATGGTGAAAAGAAAGTAGTAGACGGCCGAGAGGAGCAAAGGTTCGAGCACGGTCCAAAAATATCCGATGATGGAGTTACGATAGCGCTGTGAGATGTCTCTGCTGGTGAAGTTTCGAATCAAGCCTCGATGCGCCCAAAGATTTCGCAAGGCTTCCGGAAAGGCGGTGAGTGTCTTGGACACCGGATTCACCACGCTCAAATCCGACACGATGAACAGCCTCTCTTTTAGAGGCCGGACTTCAAATTATTCAAGATGTTGGGATATAACTTGCACGATTGCCATATTTTCACAACACCAAAATACGACGGAATCTGGTTTATCAATGGCATTATGCTCAATTACTTTTGTCTACAAGGCTCCTTGGGGAAGGGCATGGAATGTGAAGCAAGGCACAACCAGTTAGATGCCTCAGTTTCAATAGTGACATTGATCCTGGTGTTTGTCTTGTGCTCAGGGGTTCTTATTCCCTCACTGGTAAATTCAACTTTGATTCAAGGAAACTCATTGAATAGTGGACGTTATGCAATGACCCATTCNAGCNNTNGAATCNATNGCGTCCGAGGNAAGCGATGCGGTTGTGGTCATCGGCTCTTCCATTCTCCAATACGCTACGGACGGTCAATGCATCGGTGAACTCCTGAAGGACGGCAACACGCGAGTTTACAACCTCGCCATCGGCGGCGCAAACCCGTACACNGAGATGCTTCANATTCCGTCGCTCATCGNCGCCAAACCNAAAGNTGTCATNATCGACCTTGGTCCAAATGNCCTTTGGGAATTTTATGAATCAGAGAGCCTTGACGAGTATATTCAATTTCGTTTCACAATCTTGAGCCTCACGCTTCCATTAGGAGAGGAACAAGGTTGGAGTGAACTCATTCGAGACCGCGACAAGACCTTCATCGCTTCGAGTTTGGAAGAGCGAATTCAACTGACAGCCTCGTATTCTCAGGTTGCACTTGAGGATGTCCTGATAGCTGAATTTCACGATGAATTGGGCATGCGATACAATGAACGTGAAATGCCTGGAGTTGACGAAGAAGGTTGGTTGGACTATCTGCAAACGCCCAACTTTTTGCCCCCTTTGTTTGAGTTGAAAAATCATTCAGAAGTTGATGCGTGGTTTGAGGAAAACATGCCAAAGCGCGTGAGTTACGGCGTGTATAATCCGCTGCACAACGGGACACTCAACCATGCAGCGCTTGACTACACCATTCGTTCGCTGACCGAAGCGGGCATCGAGGTGTTCATGCTCGCCGTACCTCACCATCCACTGGTGTATGACCACCTCCAACCCGGTCAGATAGACGGGCATAACACAACCCTGCGTCACTTCGAAGACACGTATGGAGCGACCTCCGCCAATTGGTATTGGGAGTCGTGGGAACAGGGCATGTTCCGCGACCGAAATCATCTCGGGGATGGGGGGCGGGTCTATGCTTGTCAGCGCATGGCTGAGATGCTGAACGAACACATGAGGTGATGGGTTGGATTTCGTCACCCCAGAATACTATCTCTACTTCCTCCCGGTGGTGTTTCTCCTCACTTTTGGCGTGGCTTCAAGACAGCGTCGACGTCAAATTCTCATTCTTCTCGTGATGAGCTACGTCTTCTTCTGGCTCGCTTCCGGCTGGCACCTCATCTTGTTGCTGATTTCAACCTGCATCGATTGGACGGCCGGTCGAAAAATGCACGAAACGGATGACCATGCTCGGCGTAAGCGATGGTTGCGCATCAGTTTGGTGACAAACCTGTCGCTGCTGGGCGTGTTCAAGTATCTTGATTTCCTTATCGAGAGTTGGAATCTGGTTTCGCTTCGCTTCACAGATTCGCTGGACGTGGGAGTAGTTGGACTTGCATTACCAGTTGGTATCTCCTTCTACACCTTCCAAACGATGTCCTACACCATCGACATTTATCGCAAGAAGCAAAAACCCTACGATTCCTTCCTTGACTTCGCCTGTTATGCTGCGTTCTTCCCGCAATTGGTGGCCGGTCCTATTGTTCGCGCTGACCACTTTCGCGAGCAAATCAAGGAACCTCTGGCCCCCTCAGCCTATCGTTTTCGTTTCGGATTGACGCTCATCATTTACGGCATCGCAAAGAAGCTCGTCATTGCCGACAATGTAGCTGTTCACGCTAACGAAGTTTTTGTTGAAGGCGAGCACCTGGCCAACATCGGCTTGATTTGGTGGGCCACCCTTTGCTTCGGGATCCAAATTTACTGTGATTTTTCAGCCTACACCGACATTGCCATCGGCTCAGCCCACCTCATCGGTGTGGAACTTCCTGAGAACTTCAAAACGCCCTATGCCGCCACGTCTCCTCAAGACTTCTGGCGACGTTGGCACATCTCGCTGTCCACCTGGTTGCGCGACTATCTCTACATTCCACTAGGGGGTTCAAGAAACGGGCGGAATCGCATGATCTTCGCTCTGATGATGACGATGCTTCTGGGTGGGTTGTGGCACGGAGCATCGTGGAATTTTGTCCTCTGGGGCTTCGTTCACGGTTTGCTGCTCATCGTTCATCGATTTGGCAAAGAAATCTCACCTGTAAAACGGTTCTTTGGTGCAGCGGGGCGCGTGGGGATTCTGGTTTCATGGGTTGTGACCCAATTCTTCGTGTTCTTCACATGGTTGATTTTCCGAGTCGAAGACACGGCCGTGCTCATTCCGTCAATGAAGACATTTGTCGGATGGGGCGGGCACTTTGATTGGAAAGAAGGGTACGAGTTCCTCCCTGAGATCAAGTTCCTCACCTTCGCCCTCGCAGCGTGTTTTGTTCTTCTTCATGGATTGAGCGGTAAAATTGGTGGGGGCAAAGAATGGCTTGCTCGACAACATCCAATTGTTTGGGGCTCAGTTTGTGGCGTGATGTTGAGTTTGGCCTTCTACCTCCGACCAGCTGAAACAATTGATTTCATCTATTTCAGATTCTGACGAACTGGCTTTCCGCTGGCGTTCTATTGAATAACAGTTAAACCACGGCCTCCAGACGGAAGGTCGTAGCCAATTTTTTGGAATGGTGTAAGAATGAAGTATCAACTCAAGTGCCTGAAGACAGGCGACCTTCTCAACGATAACTACACGCTTCACCACACGGACAACGCCCTTCTTCGAGCGGTCTACAACGAACCCTTCGCTCTTCAACCCGAGGCCAAAGGCGTTTGGAACTTCCTTTCTTGGCTCCCGACCTCCAAAGCCAACGACCACGTCGCCGGCACGGTCACCTACCGAGCCGAAGCATTGGGCGAGGCGATGGGACTTTCCAACCTCTGGGTGTCCTTCAACGGCTATTGGCCGGAAAAAGGTGGCGCCTGCCCCACGGGGAGTTTCAAGGACATGGAAGCTGTTCCAACGATTCAGCGCATGCACGACCACGGTGTCAAAGGCCTCATTGTTGCGAGTGCTGGCAACACGGCACGCGGCTTCACCCATTTCTGCGGATTGGACGGCATGCCCCTCATTGTGGTCGTGGGCAAGGACCACGGCGACCGCGTCTGGGCTCGCCCGGAAAACCCCGCACAGAGCGTCCTCTTGGTGGTCGTTGAGGACGGCGACTACTACGACGCCAAGACGGTGGCCAAAGGTATCGGTGCTCAACTGCCGGGATGGCAAATGGAAGGAAGCGTCCACAACGTCGCCCGTCGCGACGGCATTGGCAGCCTGATGATTGACGCCGCCTACACCATCGGTCGCCTGCCCGACCACTATTTCCAAGGTATCGGTGGCGGCCCGGGACCCATCGGCATCCACGAAATGGCCGAACGCCTCATCGAGGCGGGATTGTTTGAGGGCCCCGCTCCTCGACAGCACCTGTCTCAGAACATCGAACACCACCCCATCCACCGTGCATGGCAAGCCGGGCGGGACCATTTGGTGGACGAGGATTTCCCTCCACATGACGTGGAGGTCTATTCGGACTATCTGATGAACAAAGGCCCAGCCTACGGCCAGGTTGGCGCCGTTCACGACATCCTCAAGGCGTCGAAGGGTCAAACCTATGTCGTTGAGCGAGCCGATGCCATCGCCGCCCGTGAGACGATCGAATCCATCGAATCCATCGATGTGATGACCTCAAGCGCGGTCGCTGCAGCCAGCCTGCTTCAGGCCGTCGAATCCGGTGAGGTGGACAAGGACGACTGCATTCTTCTGAACATCAGCGGTGGCGGTACGAAACGGCTCAAGCAGGACATGGAAACGAGGACCATCGAGCCTTGGTTGCGGGTGCAGAAAGCCACGGGCGTTGACGCTATTCTCCAAAAATTGGCCTCCGAATGAGCGTTGTTGAGAAGAGCGCAGGTTCAAAGAAGGTGCGCAGGCACGGCGTGTTGAGGCGTGAGCATGGTTGAGGCGGCATGGATTGAGGCTGAAGTCCTGAAGGCCGTTCCCGAAGCCCGTGTCGAAGTCATTGACCTGCACGGCTCGGGCGACCATTTCCACGTCCGCATCATCTCCGAGACCTTTGAGGGCGTCCGTCCGCTTCAGCGCCAAAAGCAAGTGCTCGCCGTCATGGGCCAGCACATCCCCCATCCCATTCACGCACTTGACCTCAAGTGCATGACCCCCGCCCAAGCCGAAACGGCTGGCGACACGGCCTTTGACCCGCACGGCGGCGGGCAAGGCATCCACATCCGCCGTATCCAGAAAAACAAGGAGTGAACCCCATGAATTGGACCCCAGAAGAACTGCAAAGCCTCGTCGACGACCACCCCCTCGTGCTCTTCATGAAGGGCAGCCCGAACCAGCCCCAGTGCGGTTTTTCCAACCGTGCTGCTCAGGTGCTCCAATCGCTGGGCGAAGAGTTCGCCTCCGTGAACGTCCTCAGCGATGCTCGCGCCATCCCTTCCATCTGTGCGTGGTCGGACTTCCCCACCATGCCCCAAGTCTTCGTCCACGGCGAGCTCATCGGCGGGTCGGACATCGCCCTCGAGATGCTCCAAGACGGGAGCCTCCGCGAGATGTTTGACGCCGGCCGTCAGGCCTGAGTGGAAACGCCATCTCAACCTCACCTGAATGGGTGCTTTTGTTAAGGGTCCGAGGCGTCGGAGGGTTGTTCCTATGTCGGATTCACCCTCTCCATCNCTGTTCCGCAAGTGGGCCATGCGTCAGTACTGGCGCATGCAACAATCGCAAGCCGTGGTCGGTTTGCTGCTCTGGGGCACGACCATCACCCTCCTGGTGTGGCCCTACGTCCGCTGGCGCTTCGAAGCCTCGTGTGCCGATGCTGTTTGTTTCAACGACACCATCGTCGGCATCCCTGCGACCTACTTTGGCCTCCTCACGATTTTCCTGACGGTCATGTTGGGCGTGCTGACCATCGGCTACCTCTACGACCAGGTGTTCTCCCTGTGGACGGAATGGCGCAGCGTTGACATGGAACGAAACCCCTACGTCACCTACGCCTTGACGCCCAACTGGATGATGATCACGGCGCTACAGGCTGAAATGCTCCGACGTCAGTCCGAAGGCGACGAGGCCATGCAGGCCCAAGCTGAATGGTTCCTCAAGTGGTGCAAGCAGTACGCTGACGGCGAGATGTTCGCCCGTGCCGTGCAGCAGTGGGACGCCGACATGGGCCCAACCCCGACGTTCTGGTTCACCGACGACGCTGCNATGCAGCGCGCNCGGGACCTCAAGTTNGAGGACGANGCCTGACAAATCTTCATCATCCGNTGGCCGGAATTGNCCGCATGGCTCGNCCNTCTCGCTGGAGTGANGAGCGNAAAGCCAACCGTGAACAGGCGGAATGGATCGTCGGCTGGCTGCGCAAAAACGGACCGGCCACGACGCCTGAAATCATCGAGGCCCTCGAAGCCGAGGGCCGTGCTGTTCGGGCGCACATCTTGCAGCGTGCGCTCCGGAGGTCGCCGTTCGTTCATCGCATCGGTTCAGCGGAAGGCGTGCGAGGAACGGTGAGTCGCTGGGCTTGGGGGCTGGATGAAGACGATGCGGCCGAGGCCGGCGGAAGTGATTGAAAGCCTGCTTCCCATGGACCGCTCATGACCGAGACGAGCCCGCGCACGCCCTCCAGCGGGCGCGACGCTTCGTGGCTGGTGGGTGCAGACCTGATGGCCGTGGCGCTGGCGTTCGTCGGCCAAATCATGCTCACTCACGCCCTGTTGGCCGAGCATTACGGTTGGATGGTTCTCGCGATTGACCTCTACGCTTCCTTGTTTTTGGTCATTGATTTGGGTCTGCCGACCTTGCTTGCCCGCGACGGTACGCGTGCGCCCGCCCTGGTCCCTGCCGCCGTGTGGCGCACCTACCGGTTGCAGGCCATGGCGACCCTCCCCTTCGTGGGATTGGCTCTGTTGCTCCGTCCCGAACAGTGGTTGAACGTGGATGCACCGACCGTGTTGCTGTTGCTGGCGGCCTTGGTTGCGCTCGTTCACGTCGCCTCGTACGCACCTCGCTCGGGTTTGCGGGTGCTGGGTGAAGCTCGACTCGAGGCCTTGACCAAGGTGGCTGAACGTGGCGTAACGGTCGCTGCCTACGCCGTGCTGGTGTGGAACGGGTCAACCTCTGCAACGGCGTTCACAGCTGCCTTTCTCGGTGGGGCTATCACGGGCTGGGGGCTAGCATTGTGGTGGCTGCTCCGCGTGGCCCCTCCTGCGCCCGCCCGCCTTGAATGGATGCAAATGGGCGACGATTGGGCCTCGTTTCGTACNCTCATGATGGCAGCGCTTCCNTTTGCCATCACNTTGGGCATTTTACCTTACGTCATTCGCATCGAGAAATTCATGGTTGCCGCTTCGGGCGATGCCACCCTCGGTGCGGTCTTTCACGTCGCACAACTGGCATGGCTGGCTGGTTTGGTGGTGCCTGCTGCCATTCGGTCTGCCCTCTTGCCCGTCCTCGGTGCTGCACGGGATCGGCCCGAACGGCATCGGCGAGAGATGAATCAGGCTGCAGACATGTGTTTTGGCTTGCTGCCGTTCGGATTGTTTGGCGGCTACCTCATCATGAGGATCTTTGCACCGTTGGCGTTTCCATCCGAGTACCTCGACGGCACTTACGGTGCTTCGGCGGTGGACGTGTTCACCGTCTTGCTGGCAGGTTGGGCGCTCACGTTGTTGGCGACGCCAACCTACACCAGCCTCATGGCAGGCCCTCGCCCCTGGCGCTTCACGCTGTTCATCGTTCTCGTGCTGCTGGCTGCCGTGGCCTTTGGCTACGGACTGGTGATGGAAGGACCGGCAGACCCCGGGCAGAAATTGTACGCTGCTGCGCTGGCAAGTTGCCTTTCTGCAGGCGTTTTGCTGGTGCTCTCGTGGCACATGAGCGATGCGTGGGCGTGGGTTCGCACCCGCCAAGACGACTGGTCCTTGGCGATGCTCGGCAGTGCATTTGCGGTGATTGGGCTTGTCTCAACCACCTTTTGGTGGGTCCTCGGATTACCGCTCTTTTTGTTCACGAAACGAGGCTGGCGAGCAGTTCGCTCCACGCTTGACTGACAGCCCTCATTGAAGCGAATTCGAGCTGTTCGTCCACCGAGGTCGTTCCGGTCCATCCGGTTCTCAGAGCCGCTTCGATACCGTCAGCCAACGTTTCGGGGTCCTCATCGCACACCCACGCTTCGGGGAGGTATTCCTTCACTTCGCCCACGTCAACGCTGACCACGGGCGTTCCGCACAACAGCGATTCTCTCGCAACCAACGGGCCAGCTTCTCGCAGGGAGGTGATGAGCGTCACGTCAGCGGTGAGCATCCGGTCGTAGACGATGTCGCGGGGTTGGTGGCGCAACGAGGTGATACCCACGATCCACCCGCGTTGTTCCAATGCCTCCCCTGTCTGCAAGGCGAGCAAATGCCGCTTTTCGCGGCGGCGGGGGTCTGCGGGAAACAGGATGTCAATGGGTTCCTTCTTCCACGTCTTTTTCATCGGTCCAACCGGTCGACGCCACTCGTTGTGGATGTCCGTCACGCAGGGAACGGTCACCGTGCGCTTCGGGGGTTCGGGAAGTTTTGAAGCGATGTTCGACAAGCGTCCGGTGGCGCAGACCAACACGTCACAGGACGATGCGGCCGTTCTGATGCGGTCCCCGACGCCCTTCAAGTTGAGACCCACGTCCATGTCGTAGCCGTGGACGACGCCGACCCAGGGAACGCTCCAGCGCTCAGCGAGTCGTTGTGCAAGGTGAGCGACGGGCCAGAGGGTGTGACAGACGATCACGTCCGGTCGCCAATCGCCGAGTTGTTTTTCCACCCATCCGGCTTTCCGGCGAACGCTGGAAACCGTGAATTGAGGGTAGGGATGGTCGGGCAGCGCAAAAAATCGGGGAACGAAGGTTTCGATGCCGTTGTGCAGCCACCGCTTCGGGGCCTTCGCTACGCCCATCATGGTGGAGCGACGAGCTTCGGCGTAGCGGGGCATGCGGGGGAGAGGGTTTACCACTTTCACGTCGTGTCCCATGGCCTTCAACAGGTGAACGTGGTCCTCCACGAACACCCCACGCGTTGGGTTACGCGGCACGGGGTAGAGCAGAGAGACGACGAGGATCTGGATGGACAGCCCTCCTCAGTTGAGCGCTTGATGAATTTCGGCGAGGTTGTCAACCACGCTGGCTCGGTCGTTGAACAGGCCCGAGCCAACGACACAGTTCGTG
>FUFK010042216.1_pt1 | contig 14265 bp, 16 predicted proteins | sample 1021851 | NCBI WGS metagenome assembly FUFK01 (sample SAMEA51879418, study PRJEB19060) | metagenome | reverse complement strand
GTATCAATGCTTGTATTTTACAAAACGTTAACAAAAATTATTGCTAATTTTAACGCCTCATCAGCTGGTTTTAGCTTTGAATCTTTTTTAGCAACATTGTTAGATGGTGTTCAGGNNCCCGCCAATACAGGAACAATTGCCGANTTCTATGCNGGNGGCACAGATGGAGANCCNATCAGTCTTAANCTTTATAACGAAAAAAGTGTTGAGGTCGGCGGCAGCTTCGTTGATCTTGTTGGCGATCTATTGAATGATTCCAAAGATAATAGAATGACATATCTTGTTGTCATGAAAAACCTTAAAGGTGAAGCTGAAAATTTGACTGGTAATCTAACCTTTTATCAGTTTGATTTTACGCTCGACAATGTTATGGATATTATTGGAGATTCAAAACCAGCATCTAAGGCTTGTATCATCTTGCCGCTTGAGGGCAATGAACTTTCCGACGTCGAGGCACCCGAGCGCATTAGAGTTACTACTGATATGGTTCAGGAACTTTTTGTTCAAAACTTAAAAGACCTTGTTAACAACGATCAAGCTGTCGATGCAATAATCTCCAGTCCATATTTTCAATACGGCACAGATGAAATGATGTCTATTGCTAGTAGTTCTTCGCCAGTAAAACGCTATGCCGATAAACGAAAAGCGAGCAATCGCGAAAACATGGAGCAAATCTTAAGAGGCATGCCAGCATTTGAAAATCAAGAAAGCCTTGACAGCCTTGTATTAGCCATTTATGCTGCGCTCGATAAAGCTTCGGTACAAGTAAGAGATTTGCGCACCGGCCGGAAAGAAAAGATCGCACAAATTCTCCCATCCTTGTCAGGCTATCGTGTCACTAAAGGCAGCAAGGGCGAAAAAAGAGCAGCAGAGGCTGAAAATATTAATGCAGCAGCAGAAAAAAGTATTGAATACTATGACAAACTTAAAGGTAACAGGACCGCTCAAAAACAAGCATTGTTAAAAACAAATGGCTATCTAAACGAAATGCAATTTTCTCTAAATAAAGCCGAAGTATTAAAACAAGCGAAACCGATGGCAACCCTTGAAGTGGGGGCCGCGGCAATTCAAAAAATGCTTAGCGAGACTACCTCCCTTTTAAATTCAGAAGTATTTGCCATCTTCAATTCATTACGTGAATTGTCGGACAATCTAAACGGTTTCTTTGCAAGCGGCTTGGCAGACACAGAGAAAGCGACAGGCGCAATTGGTGATGCACAGAATATTGAGTCTAAGACTGAAAAAGTTAGGGATGGCAAGTAAATTTGCTTGACAAATTTCTAATTTGAGATTATAATATAATATAACTATGAGGTACTAATGAGTCGAGAATACGACGACAATCAAACACTACAACAAAAAATCATGAGAGGCGCTAATATTTTAGCAGATAATGTAGCCTCGACGCTGGGCCCGAAAGGCCGAAATGTTTTACTTCAAGAAAAAGGGAAAACACCGTTTGTTACAAAGGATGGTGTTACTGTTGCACACTTTGTCGCGTTAGAGGACCCGATTGAAAATGCAGCTGTCGAGATCATAAAACAAGCAGCGGTTCAAACAAATGCGGATGCAGGCGACGGCACCACTACTGCTACTGTTCTAGCGCGCGCTATCCTAAAAGAATCACAGCGTTTTATTGCATCGGGCGTGTCGCCTACTGAATTACAGCGTGGAATACTTTTAGCTGTCGAAGAAGTTGTTCGCAATCTAAAAAATCTATCGCATCCTATTAGAAGCATAGAAGATATTCAACATATAGCTACGATCTCTGCGAACAATGATAGTGTCATCGGCCGCCTTATTGCTACTGCTGTAGATAAGGTGGGTCAAGACGGGTCAATTACTATTGAGGAGTCACGTTCCCTTGAAACTTCCATTGACATCACTGAGGGTTTCAGATTTCAGTCTGGTTATGCAGCCGGCGCATTTATAACCGATGAGCGCCGGGCTGCTATGTCGCACGATGAGCCACTCATATTGGTGACTGACTATAAAATTTCTGCTGTTGAGCCCATCATGCCAATTTTAGAAATGGCGGCAAGAGAAGGGCGCCCACTTATCTTTGTGGCCGAGGAAATCGAAGGCCAAGCATTAGCTGCAATGATTATGAACGCAATGCGCGGCACTCTTAAAATTGCGGCTATCAAAGCACCACTGTATGGAGAAGAAAGGCGAGATCTTCTGCAAGATCTTGCACTCTCAACCGGGGCCACATTTATAACTCGCGAAAGCGGCATTAAACTAAACGAGATCACATTAGCTTATCTTGGAAGTGCTAAATCAATTGAGAGCAGTAAGTATTTTACAACTATTGTTGGAGGAGAGTGTGACTTTGAAGAAGTTGAAACAAAGATCGCCAGCCTAAAAGCACAGATCCAACAGACTGAATCAATTGAAGAGTGCGAGCGCATCCAAGGTCGCGTTGTGCGTCTGTCATCAGGAGTAGCGGTTATCCGTGTTGGCGGCTCCACAGAAGTTGAGATGACAGAGCGCAAGCATCGCATTGAGGATGCGCTTGAAGCTGTAAAGTCTGCATTAGATGAAGGCATTGTGCCCGGTGGCGGCTCATCGTTATTGAGAGCCAGCAATTCATTGGTGATCTCAACACACAGTAGCGATCAGGCAGTTGGTGCTTCAGTTATTCAGGCTGCATGCAGAGAGCCAATCAGACAAATGGCTGCTAACTCCGGTGGCACATCAGCAGATATAATAATTTCAAAAATTCTAGAAAAAGAAGAAGATTTAAGCTACGGATGGGATTTTAAAAATCAACAGCTTACAAAATTATTTGATGCCGGCATTGTTGATCCTGTCAAAGTTACCCGCACAGCCTTGCAAAATGCTGCAAGTTGCGCTGGTACACTAATTACTACTAATTATGGTATTATACAAACGGAATAAAAATGAGTATTATTAGAACAGGTGATTTGATTTATATACCACAAGATGTAGATATGTGGGACTTTCAAGAAGGCACAACCGGCGTAAAATATTACAAAACAATTAAACCAACAACTGGTGTCTTCTTGAAAATGGATGCATTTAACACTTGCAGAGTATTTGCAGATGGCCAAGAGAGATCAGTTACACTTAAATGTGTATACCCAATGGAGCAAGCATGTTAGTAAGACTAACCGAGGTGTGCAAAAATAACGCACTTACCACAAAACAAGAAGACTATACCCTAAGAGAGGTTTTTGTTAATCCTGAGCATGTGGTGATGATTCGAGAGGACGCAAGATTACAAGAGATAAATACAAGACTACCCTTAACGGAAGGCTTAAACCAAGGTCATCGATTTACAAAACTCACCATCAATAGAGGACACACTGGTACCGAGATAATTGTTGTCGGCGCGCCCGATATTGTTGAGCGCTCTTTAAACACTAACACACAACTTTTAAAAGGTTANCATGACTCAAAGAATTAATTTACAATATTCAATTAAGCTCCACGAATTGGAAGACGAAGTTACACGACTGATAGCCAAAGTTCAAACAAACGCAGCAAATACGTCGGACACCTTATCGGGCCTTCATGAATCTGGTATATCCTGCTTGACACTTAGCACTTTAGAGCGTATTGAACAATTTCGTCAAAATCTTGCTGATATGGATCATACTCTACACGACGTTCAAAATATTATCAAGGGTTATTTAAACTATAAATCCTCAGAACAACAGGAANCTAACGAGATTTATCCTACTGTTAGTGAAGAGCATTTAAGTAATTTACAAGAAAAAATTAACAACTTTAAAGAATCACTAGATGAAAACCCCGATCAACAGCCCGCCAACGGAGACAAAGGCGCTCCCCACACTACTCAGTAAAATACCAAAAGGTTCAGTAGTAGATTCCTTCTTGTTTTTTTCAGGACAGCTTGAGTTGTCGTTGGCCCAGTACGACAGATTTGTGTGCGCGCACACAACACAATATGTTGTTTATGAATTTTGGAATTGTTTAATTGGCGATCCAAAAAGAATTTATAACATTGCAACAAATGAAAAATTTAAGTTTAACGAAAGCGATTTTGCATATTTACAAGAAAACTGGCCCAAACAACACGGTGAATACATCAGGTCAGCGTTATTTTTTACACTTAACAGGTGCTCAGATACGGGATATATATCATCGGGCAACCTAAGCCTTGATAATTTTAATAGGGTTTCTTTGGCAGCCCTTAACTCTTTTAAAGCACCCAAAAATTTTCACTTGATACATGATGTTGATTTGTATGAATCGTTAATAAAAGATACAAGTGCTACGCATACAATTGTTAATGTAGGTAAATATGATTATAACTTGTTTGATGAAGGTAAGTCTCTTGGCTACGAGGAAACCAATGTAAACCATAACCGATTAAAAGATATCCTATCACAGACAAATAAAAAAATGGCGTTAATTTATAAGAACAATAAGAGACTTCAAGAGCATTTTGAAAACACAAATCACGACTTAATTTTTGTCAATAAATATGGAACAATCTGTAGTCCATCTACCGCAAGTGAGGTCATAGTTGCCAACTTTTAATATTTTATTAGCATGTTTTCTATTTGCGTTGGGTCAAACATTAGGGTGGTTCCAGCTAAACTCACAGTTCGTATGGGAATGGTGGAAAGATAAGCCAATACTTTCAGCTGCATTATTTTCTGTTCCAACTGGAATATGTTTCTGGTATGGAATTAAGCTTTGTTATGAAGAGTGGGGCGAGGTGTGGGGCCCGCGATTTTTGATTTTTTGTATGTCGTATTTAACATTTCCGATTTTAACATGGCACTTTTTACGAGAAAGTATGTTTACTCCCAAAACAATGATTTGTGTTTTCTTGTCTTTCTTGATTGTTGGTATTCAACTGTTTTGGAAATAGGCAACTATTTATACTGATAAGAGGCAATTTAATGGATATTTCAACTGGTAACTGGTTTAGCTATCTTCGTAATGAAGTAATAACAGAGGGCTTGCGAGACATCGGTCTTCCCGAGTTTGTGATTGATTATTTAGAAGATGCAATGCCTGATGCATCAGAGAAAGCGCGATTGTATATTGCAAACAATTGGAAAGGATCCATTGGGAGAATGGCAGGCGCCTACACCACAGATTCCCTCAAGTTCGAAGTAGTTAGCTACTTGGTTGATAATCTTGGAGACTACGTTATGCAACAAGATGTCGCGACATCGCCACTGGGGCAGTCCCTTGAGCCATTAGCCCGCACATTACCAAGCTACGACATGAACGAGCCCGAGAAAGAGCGGGCGATGTATGATGACGAGAGAATAAAACAAAACGAACAAGTCAAGTTTGTTATCCAAAACCTCAAGAACACCGTTGCTCGTCCAATGGGAACTTGGCGCAAGGCATTTATGAAAGCAGTCAAAGCTCTGAGTAAAGCCGGCCTTCCAAGTGAAAAGGTCGAGAGCATTAAAGAATACCTCCGGTCACTTTACGGCAAGAACTTTCACTTCTGGATCAACGAATATTCGGAACTTGTTGCATTCCTTAATGATGATGCCACCAATTATGAATTAATTAAAGGCGAAGAGAACATCAATGAAGCTGCAAAGATTGCAATAAGCTACCTTGAAAATAAGGAAGACCCTGAAAACATCATACACACATTTGACGATGGTTCATATTGGTATAATTTGAACGTGTCTTCTTGCGATGTTGAAGCGTCACGAATGGGGCACTGTGGATCTGACAATCGCGGCACGCTAGTGTCTCTCCGCAAGAAACAAGGCAAGCGCCGCGAGTCCTCGTCATATATTACAATGACCTACAACGACTACGACAATACTATATACCAAATCAAGGGTCGACAAAACGATGCGCCCCCTGAAGAAACTTGGGATCATATTGCGTGGTTTATTAACAACATGGGTGTCAATAGCGTAGAAGAAACAGGCGAACATTCAGNCGACGTTGAAACGATCCAAGAAATGATTGAATACCTCGCCAGTCAAACCAACGCCAGCTTCCACGGCTCTATTGAAGATCGCATGGAGAAAGCTGAAGACTATTGTGCAAATGTTGAAGAGCGTTATTCCCAAAACCAAGACGAAATGGAATATGGGAGCATTGGTTACACTATTGAAGAAATGGATGCACAAGACATTTATTGCTATGCCAGCGCCAATTATGAATTCGAGATCAATCTTGGCTGGACTGGTATCGAAGAAACCGAAGGCGGTTACAAAGCTGAAAACGCAGACTTTGAAGAGATCCCAAGAACATACGGCAATATGCGCGAATTTATTAACGAAATTGGTGTCGATGACATGATGTATGAGATGCCTGGAGATGACGGCGACTATGAATATGAGTTAGTAATGCTCATCGGTGCGCAGTCTGCAGATGTGCCGCCTGGATCAGAGAAGCCCACCGCACATCTAAGAATAAGAATGTATACCAACGAAACTTTATCTGTCGATGAAGACGGTGATGTGCCAGAGTTTGATGACTTTGCTGATAACATGCTGGCATTTGAAGAGGACACTGCCCCAGACTACAAAGAGCAAATCAGACAGAACCTTGCTGAAGGTGGCTACATGTCAAAGACCGCCTATGACCGCTCGAAAGAAGAGTTGATGAAGCTGACAAACCTTGACAAATGGCATGTCAAACAACAGGGCGGTATGCTTGAATTTGACTGGACCGCTGACGACGGCCAACCGCTTCATCCTTACTCGGGACAACCAGCACTTGATGATGTGAGAGCACAAATGTATGGAACGGGAACAGGCAATCGCATGGGCATCAACCCTGATGCTGTGATGAGAGAAATGTTTGGGTTTGGACAAAGATACAGCTTTGCTAACAAGCAAGGCATCAACGATCCTGTTATCGCTAACGCATTTGCCCGTGAATTATCAAGAGGCATCACAGCCCAAATCAAATCTAAACGCTCCCCAGAGGGACAACAAAGTTTTGACTTCGGAGATCAATACAAAGATATTGACCCAACTATGATCTTGGCAGACGATACAGACTTTGTTGTGTTCTCTGATGTTACATATCATGGTGGGCCGTTTAGTTCGCAAGGAAGCAGTAGAAGATATCCCAACATAGGTATCAAGTGGTTGTATCGCATGCGCATTAGTCCCGAATCTGAACCAGATGAAGCTGAAATTATCCAAGATATTGCTGCGTATTTGAACGAGCACGAAGAACTTGTAACCCAAGCTGCCGACAAAGTTATTGGCATGTATGTTGATGGGTTGATGGAGAACATACAAAAACGTAAAGACAAGGTGATGAGCAACCAAGAAATTCAAAACCTAATTAATCGCGGCAAAGAGGTTTATGGTGGTGTGCTTGATCAGTACAGTTCCGAAGAAGGCGACTCGCCACGTGGTAATTCAACTGCTGATTTAGCCAGAAAAATATACACCATCTTGCAATGGTTTGAGAGCAGCTATTCTGATATGGGGGAAGCTGAAAGATATGTGATGGTCACTAAGTTTCTTATTCCGATAGCGCAAAACAATTTCCGTGCATATTCAGATATGGGTCAGATTGATCGCAACACCGGTGCACCGGTTATGTTTGGTGAGTTGGCGGCTACACAAAAACAAATGATGGGTGGTCAGCCAGTTAATATGAGAACATATAGTGAAAGTGTAGAAGATCAGATTGTGAGAATAGAGAGGCTGCTGCAAGAACAAGCACACATAGTCGAAGAGGTTGATGTAAGACTCTATAAACTTGAGGTTGACGCTAAAATATCTGGTGAGAGAAAAGCAAAAACTAAACAACTTCAAGATCAGTTACGAGGTATTACTAACGTAACTACAGTGTCTGCGATTGGGTCTACCCCTATAGGTGATGGGGAGAAGGTAAGGTACAAAATAAAATTTACACTACAAGGACAACAATCAAGAGTAGAATTTGTTGAAAACTTTTTAATACCTGAGATCAATTCTGTTAAAGGTGTGGAAGTCATTAATCAACAAGGTGTTGGTTGGTCTGCCCCTATTGAGGTAACTCCCGGAAAAAAATTGTCTGAGGTTACTAGCTTGCATGAATATGGATTTGGAGGCGGCGTTGCCGGCAATCTTGGTTCTCAAAGATACACGCAAGGTAGAACAATGCCAACACCTAGACCCATGATTCAACAACTTATCGATGACTGGGCGGATGGTGGTGTTATGGGATACGATGCGCCTACTAATGTTACTGATATGAGATATCACGTTATGTTTCCTGTTGAAGAGCTGTTGCCGTTTATTGGAGACAAAGAGTATCGTGGAGATATGAAAGATTTTGAGGGCAGATACAGATACTTTATAAAAGATGGCCCAACAGCACCTGTTTACTTAGCAATTGGAAAATTAAACCGCACCGCAAAAGTCACCGGAGGAGAGGATCTTATTTGGTTTGCTAAGAAAGCCGGCCTAAAAGAATTACCAGTTTTTATTAGCTATCAGCGTCAAGTATAGTTTTGGCCGCATAGTTAAAGTATGGGCGTTAATATTATTTTTAAGTTTTTTGCATTTGTTGTGCTGGCTTTATTTGCGTCCTATTCATCATATATTGACACACTCAATAGGTTAAGCCCAAACCATAATATTCATTTTGACGTAGCAGGCCCTAACAAATCAGTTGTTGAAAAATCTATAAATAGCTCAGTAAGAGTCATATCTTCAATAGGGGATCAAAACATATTCGGCACAACCGCGACGTCATCAGGCACCTACCTATCGTACATGAATTTCGATTATGTCATTACCTCCGCACACAGTCTTATCGGGGAGTGTGAACAAACTTTTGTAATTGTTGATGAATATATGTTTCATTGTTTGGATTTTGTTATCGTTGATCATGACAAAGACTATGCAATCTTTGAAGTTGAAGAGGTGTTCAATAGAAAACCAATCAAAATAAGTGACATTTTGAACGATGAAAAAGCAACTCTATTGAATACACCAGTGCATGAAAATACAATCTACACCGGATACCCGCAAGGGATTGGTCCACTTACATTTGACGGTAAAATTGTGAGCCACAAACAAGAAAACGGTGTTTTTTATATACATTCATACGCATGGGCCGGATCATCTGGTTCTGGTGTTTTTAATTCAAAAGGCAATATGGTAGGTATTATAACAGCAGTTTCAGTAGCCAACTCTGATTTGGGCGTTGACGTGATGGAGGATCTAATTATTGTTACCCCGCTTAATTTAATGGATTTCGTGGGCGTATTATAGGATAACATTATGGCTAAAAAAAAACACTGCACAGTTGATACACTATTGAGTAAAATAAATGGTATGGACAATAAAATTTGTAATTTAACAGAAAAAATAAAGCTTCTCAAACAACTTTTAGATGAGCAACAAGATGAAAACGCAGAAGAAGTTTGCCCAGATGTTATAGAGTCTGAGAAAGCTGTAGTTGAAGCAATAGAAAAACTTTACGTAGAGGAATTAATGACTAGAGAACCAGAAGGCGATGCCTAATGGACGATTTAACCCAAGAAAAAGTAGAGGTCGCAACTGACCTTGGGGATCTTAAACCTAAAAAACCTAGCAATCGGGCCCCACAAGGTATTAGAACTTTTACCGTTTGTCGACAACATGATGAAAGTGGCATATCCGGTGAGGGTGTGGTGATTGAAGGTGTTAGTTTCGCAACAGGACATACTGTGATTCACTGGCTAACCCCGGCACCAAGGGGCTCTATTGCTTTTTTTGATGCCTTTGATGATTTTTTAAAAATACACATAAAGCCTCATCCAACAAATAAAACAATTATTACGTTTGAAGATGGTGAGCAAACTATTTACGACGGAGGATAAAAAATGACTTATAANTTTAGTTTTCCGACATATTCGCAAACCCCCCTCGGAGAATGGGTTGCCGTTGGAGAAAATAGCACAGTAGCGACCTCCACTGGAGGCACTAATTGGTCAACCTACCAACTAAGTGATACGACAGACACTACTATAACTTCAGTCGCTTATGGAAAAGACACATCAACCGGCGACACTATGTGGATGCTGGCCACAAATAATTCATATGTAGCCAGCGGATCCAATCCAAATGGAGGCGCCGCACAGTGGAGTGACCTTGAGCGTATCATTAATACAAATGCACATAGGGCCCTCCAGTTTGGTGACACCGGTGACGGTGTATGGATCATGGCCTCAAGAGCAAAAGTCAAAAGAAATGTCTCTGGATCTTGGAGCGCGCACGCAGATCTTAACTTAAACAGAGCAAAAGGTATTGCCCAAGATGGTGCGGGTACATGGGCTCTAGCCGCAACTGTGTACAATTCTGGAAGACCCTCAATATGGAAATCTTTAGATGATGGTGCAACTTGGTCTGAAGCCTGGAACTGGTCTACGAATTACGGTATAAACTATTCAGGCGATAGAGATTGGAATATTGCATACAAATCAGACAAATGGGTGGCAGCTTTCCCATTGTTGGGTATTGTAACCGGAAGTATCACTGCCGGACCATCTGATATTGGCGCTTTTTCAAGAGTTCTCACCTCTTCAGAAGATCTCAGATACATTGCGGCCGGCGACACTAATACGTGGATGGCTATAGACAGAGCAAGAAATGTCTATATAAGCACAGACAATGCCGCAACGTGGTCAACCACAACTTCAATACCCGGCTCCGACGCTCCNAGTGGACTAGCATACTATGATGGATTGTGGATTGTCACAACAGATGGGACATCTAACAATATTCTTCAATCATCCAACAATGGCTCATCGTGGACTGCCGTAGCTTCTACGGGAGTTGCAATGCACGATGTTGCAGTCAATGTTATCTTACCTTAAATACACAATAAACTATTTACTATTGGGGATACCTTATGAGCTATAAATATTCAACTGGAAGCGTTCGACGTGGCGATGTATATTATGAAGATGATCGCGATGGCGACCCAACATATATTGACTTTGGACAGGATGCTATAATACTGCGCCCAAGCGGTAGTGCTATTTTATACGCCCAAGCGGACGCCATTGGCATTGGAACAACTAGCCCAAACGCTCAGGTTCACGTGTCAAATAATTCAACTGATGATTTGTTTTTTCTAGAAACCACAGAAGATTCGAACTCGGCCTCGCCTATTATTAAACTTAAAAGGAATAGTTCCTCACCAGCGGACGCTGATTATCTTGGACAATTAAAATTTCAAGGTGAGAATAGCGCTGATCAAAATGTAACATACGCAAAGATAACTGGCAAAATAGGTTCGGTCGTTGACGGGCATGAGCAGGGTATTTTAGAGTTTGCCAACATGAAGAACGGGTCGAGCACCATTACGGCCAGATTCAGGCATGACTCTCTACAATTGTTAAATGGCACTAACCTCTCCGTTGATGGCACGGCTGAAATAAGCCAGTATCTCTATCACAAAGGTGATCTTGACACATTCATTAACTTTACTGACAATAGAATAAGATTTAATGCTGGTAACATAAATTTGTTCGGTATGCAAAAAAAAGCTTCAGCCCCTCATCAGGTTACCGTTAACGGTGGTGGCAACAATGTTGACTTTGTTGCTAATAACAACTCTGGCAACAATGTCTTAAGAACCGACGCATCCACTAGTAGAGTGGGAATCAATACAGATGCTCCAGAGACCGCACTTGATATTGATTCAGATTCTATACGTTTAAGAAACAGCAATACCCCATCTGCCGCAGATGATTTTGGATTTCCTGGCGAAATTAGGTGGGATGCAAACTACATCTACGTTTGTGTAGCAACCGACACTTGGAAGAGAGTGGCATTATCCACGTGGTAGACTAATTATAACATGAACAAATGGTTTAAAATTTTAAATGAAAGCCGCCGTGACCAAAGGCCGCGGCCTGAGCCAACGCCGTTTAAGAGTAAGACGCAGAAGGCTTATAAAAAACAACGTCGTAAGAACGATATGTATTCAACGAAGTCTGGTCATAAAAATTTATCCAGTGGCGCGCCCTATAATAATAATACACAACGCGCTGGTACAGACAGACTTCGTTTTGAAGAAGAGGTGGATCCTGCCTCGTTTGAAAAACAACCAAACTTGGATGAGAAGTTTTGGAAAGAGGGTGGGGCTAGGTTGTGTCCGAAAGTTGCCCGCCGACTTACTAAAATAGCACATGACTTTATTGATGGTCTTGAGGTGCCTGCACAAATTGAAGATATTAGGTTTACTGGCTCCCTTGCCAACTACAATTGGTCTAAGTATTCAGATGTTGACCTTCACATTGTCGTTGATTTTGCAAAAATAGACGAGGACATAGAGTTGGTTAAATCGTTTTTTGACAGTGCGCGTATGCGATGGAACGATATACACGATATTAAAATTTATGGCTATGAGGTTGAGGTATACGTTGAAAATGTTGGTGATGTGCATAAATCGTCTGGTATCTATTCAATTATGGATGATCAGTGGATTGTTGAACCAGACTCTTCAAGTGTTGAAATTGACATAGCTCTTGCACGAAAGAAGAGTGATGATATTGCGACACAAGTTAATTTAATTAAATATATTATTGATAAAGAAAAATATAATTCTGCCCTGCGCGCCATATCAAGATTAAAAGAAAAGATAAGGCGTATGAGAAAAGCAGGTCTTAGCAGCCCTAAGCAAGAATTTTCCCCTGAAAATATTGCATTTAAGATACTCCGACGTGAAGATATTCTACAAAAACTTAGCGATATGAAGTATGATGCATATGATAGACTAATGAGTATTAAATGAATTTTGAAGAAATTAAAAAAGAGTCCAAAGTTTATCCGGGCGAGTATTTACTACATGCGCCAAGTAACCAAATAGTGCTATGTGGTGCCTACAACTATCAAGAAGATTTTATTCGTTGTTTAAATAACGGTAAGATAATGACCGATAGGGTTCAAAACTTTAGAAAGATTCAAATGTCAAACAAAGAAAGAAGAAGAAACAGGCACACTAGATGTAAAGGCTGCACGGGGACATAGAACATGAAAAAAACTTTCTTCACGGTCGGGCCTTTTGCAAGAATTGAAGAGAGACTTGATCACTTTGGCTCAAGTATGTACCTACAAAAACTTTACAATGAAACAGTCAATGAGTTGGTTCAAACACAAAAGGCATATATGATAGCCAAACAAGAAGATGATGCTGATGATGTCATTAAAAGTTTGAAGACGCAGATAGATTTTCTTGAGAGTGTGGTTACGCTTGCCAACAATAACATGACTAGCTTTATGACAGATAAAGTTTACTATGACTAAAATTTACATATACTGTTTGTTTGATAAATTTGATAATTTTCTTGGAGTTTACTCTTCATTAAAAGCAGTGCACCGCGATGCACTAAGAATTTGCAACCAAGGCACAAGCCATGTTTATATAAAAGGCAACACAACTTCTCAGATTGCAAATTTGGTTGTTTTACGAAATAGATTAAAAGGCGTTTGTGATGTTGAAGTTGTATATTTTTCTGACACACAGTACGTTAAAATTTTCAAAACAAAACTTAAGGAATAATGTGCATGTTTTTTAAAAAAGTTCTTTTCTTTTTACCAAAATGTGTTAGATTATTTTTTCACTGTTCGCCCGTATATTTATTATATGGGCAAAAAATTTCATAAAGGCGACTTGATTAGGTGGATTGTTGGTCATGATTCGTATGAAAGCGACGGCGATTCGCTTTTTGGAACTGATCCAATCTTTAATCATGGAATTATCATGGAGGTTTCGCACACCGATCCTTCCTGCATTGTTGTTCACTCCGAAGATACAAGATGGGCCCCGACATTGGTCATCCTCAACGCAAAAATTGATGAAATTGAAGTCCTTAGTAGCACGGAGAATAAAAATGGCTAGCAGACACTTTAGTGGTGAAAAATTAGATAAGAAAGAGGCAATCAAGAATGTCCGTAAGTATGTTGTTGATATTTATGATGGACGATTTTGTGTGAAATTTGATAATGACGATGGCGGCACAGTCCTTAATATTTATCTAGAAGTTGAGCAGCCATCGCAACCTCTTGANGGGCTTTTACGAGATGCTTTTAGTCATTCAAAATGGTTCGGCTATAGATACGTTGTTACAAAGTGTCCGATTGGATACATTGATGCTATACTTGAAGCTCCCGTGCGAGATGACTACTGACATTTCCTTGACAACTAATCGCTTGCACTATGCTGTGAGTGTGCTATATTAGTAGCGTAGGAGAAAATATGGCAAAAGTCAAAGTTGGCGATCTGGTATGCATGTATCGTCGTAAAAATAAGGGTATGGGTATTGTGTTAGAACACACTAACGAT
>FUFK010066732.1_pt1 | contig 14270 bp, 36 predicted proteins | sample 1021851 | NCBI WGS metagenome assembly FUFK01 (sample SAMEA51879418, study PRJEB19060) | metagenome | reverse complement strand
TTCTGTATGGAGTAAATGGATTAATTACAGCTCTTAGTAATTTATCTCCACATATCCATGCATTTATTTGTACTTCATCTAAATCATCTATAGAGTCATCTAGGTCTATACCAACTTCTCTTGCGTACTCAGCATCCATAATACCCCAGTATTCAAGAACTTCAAAGTTAGTTTGATAATCTTCTTCTGCTCTATTATCATCTTTGATTGCATACTCGTAATCTTTTTCTACATAGTTAGCACCCATTTGGATAGCTTCACGAATAGCATCTTCATCAAAGTATGGCATGTTTCGTAGTTGTCTTAATTGACTACGATTCATTTTATGTCTATGAACAATGTATTCACATTCATCCATAGTAGTAGCTGAAGGGTCAGGATAAAAATCCCAACAACTTACAAACTCTATTCTAGGAACTCTAACTTCTAATGGATTATATTCTCTTTCTCCATCTTCTGTTCANNTCCCATTTATGTAATTTTTTATTAAAATTAAATGGTCCTTTTACAATCCCTGTNCCTAGTAAAGCAGATTCTAAAAGAGCATTTCTTATTTCAGAAGAACCANTAGATTCATCTATTTGGTCATGGATAAGTTTTTCCATTCTNCTTGCAGCTCTTTGTGCAGGATTTAATTCTATTGCTTNTGGATTAGCACTTGCNCCATCTGTCAANATACCANNATCTTTGGCTTGGTCTTCTAGACTATCTTCAAAGATTCCGTTATAAAAAGATGCACCGGGTTTTAAAGTTCTACCATCACCTTCATAACCAACATCATAAGGACTATCTATTCTGTTTCCAATATCATCTGGTATAGATGTTTCAATNTCAGGTGTTGGATTATTAATATCAAGATGTGCTATATCAGTTTCACCTTCTGGCATTTTAGTTTCTGATACACCAATAGGAAACTTACCTGTTCCAAATATAACATCTACTAATTGTCCAAAAGCTGCTAATACTTTTGTTTTAGTTATNTTAACAAATACTCTAGACTTTTCAGATTCTCTAAACTTAACATTCTTAGCATACAAACCTCTATAGTTTTCNTATGCTCTTATCCATCTTTTTTCAGCTATGTCTCTAGAATTTTCTGCTTGAGCATATCTACTTTTAATAATNCCAATAAGATTTCTTTGCTGGTCTAATTCTAAACTTAATGTTTTACCAGCTTCACCTTCAACATCTTGATAAATATTGTCAGCATTTAAAAATGTATTTTCTTCCATCTAATATCCAAAATTATTATCTGAAGGTTGATATATGTCTGATTTAATTCTTAACATTCTATCATAAGGATGGTCCATTCTAGGTCTACTCATTANCATATATCTAAGTGCATCATATGCGTGGTCAGCAGCTTTAGTATCTACATCCTCCGGATTAGTTGTAGATAATGGAATACCTTGTAATTCTTTTATTAANTTTACACAGTTACTAAATATTTGTAACCTTGGTCTTCCTGCTCCTTCTCGCTGTCTTAGATGCTCNTGTATTTGAGTCTTACCAGCTATCCTATTCTTATCAGCTCTTCTTAATTTATGTCCTCTATTGACAAGTGTTTCACCAATAGTAGGACCTGTATATCCAGTNCTTGCCCATGCAGCAGTATCTAATACACCCGGAATAGATTTAANTTCATTCTCTTCCATTTGTGTTATTGTGTCAGCAAGTGCTTCCCCTGTTAGACCTTTTCTGTATAACTCTCTATATATNATGATGGTCTTATCATCAGGGTCTANAGCACCCCATAGACAACAACTTTCTGCAGCATAACCATAGTCAATCCCTTTTACTCTTTCCCACCAAGCTGGTAATTCAAAAGGNGNTATTACATGTACATCTGGAGTAAACTCTGCAAATGCTGCACCTTCTGCTACATCCCAGTTACCTTCTAGCAGTTGTCTTCTTTGAACTGCAGGTAAGGATTGTAACATCCTTTCATATTCACCATCTTCAGCAAGGTAAGGATTGTCCTGTAACAATGCTGGAATAAACTTTCTTGTTAAACCATCTTTGCCTTTAAATGTTGTATTAGGCTCAGATGCTTCTACATATCTTTTCTTTACCCATTGTGCACCTACACCACCGGGGTTAGCTGTACAGCGTAGATAAGTTTGTAACTCTGGGTTGGTAGTTCTCAAACGAGAAGCTAAGTAATTCCAACCAAACTCTGTAGGTAAATGAGTTATCTCATCAAATCCTATCCAGCTATACGCTTGTCCTTGATACCTATATACATCTGCATCTTTTTCTAAGAAGCCAAATTCTATTTTAGCTCCTGAAGGAAAGTTCCAAAGTTTTTCTACTTCTCTAAACTTAGCACCTTTAAATGCTTTTGGATAGAGTTCACGAGATTTATCTATAAGTTCTCTTAACTCTGGCATTGACCTTCTTAGTATCAAAGCTCTATGTTCTGGTATGTGGCAAGAACGCAATGGGTCNATTAACATTGCAAAACTTTTACCACCACCTGCTGCTCCTCCGTAGAGTACATCTTTTTCTGCAGCAGCTAAAAAATCTGTTTGTGGTCCTTCATTAGGCATAAACGCCACATAAGAACCTGTAGTATCTAAATGTTCTTGTATAGAATCAGGTAATACTTTTGTTTCTGATTCTGTTAAAACATTTGAAGTTAAAACTTTTTCTTCTTGTTTAACTTCTTTTTTAACCTTTGCTAAACTTCTAGTTAGTTTTTTAACCTTTTGATTTTTCTTATCTAATCTTTTTTTAGCTTGTAATGCTAACTTAATACTAGAAAGTTCGCTATTTTTAGGTCTACCTACTTTTTTCTTTATAGGTTTACTTTCTTCTAGTATATAGTCTTTTTCAACATTTGTCAAGTCTTTTGTAGGTTTTTTTTTATTATCTACCATATATCTTATCTACATATTTTTTTAAACCCGGTCTTGACATTTGTCTTCCTGTCTCTGCTTCTAACCAATCTACACCAATACCTAAACTTATTTCACCATGAAACACAGCTTCAGCTACATCTTTTAGTATGGTAAGCTCTTCAGGTATAGGTTTTAAATAACCTTCAAAGTCTGCATCTAACTCATAACCAAAAGGTATGGTTGATGAGGTTCTTCTTATATAATCATCAGGTATAAACATTAATCTAATTTAAATTGTTTTCTTTAATATATTTTTCTACTTCTCTCACGACTTTTTTTCTATATCTTTTATCAGAAGCATTAGGTGCTATACTTTTAATATATTCTGTTCTTTGTTCTTCAGTAAAACCTTTAGGAGGAGGCATATCTAAATTAAAAAGTTCAGGTTCAGTTTTTTCAATAATATATGTATGTTCGTGATTACCTATACCAAATTTATCTCTTAAATGCTTTGTTAAACCCGGAACCTTATCAAATCCTACATGCATTACTTCATGAGCTTCAGTTATTTTTTGTCCTACAGGGAATACAAAATCTCCGACAGGAAATTCCCCAGAAGCACCATAAGGAGCAAGGACATTTTTATTTGTTAATTTTTTTCTTAAATCAAAATCTACATAAGTTCGTACATTTTTTGGCATATTTTCTCTGCCAAGTCTTTCTATTTCAGTATCTGTAAAAGGAGTTTCAGATAGCTCTGGATTTTTTCCAAACTTAGCATCTGGGTCATTTCTTTTTCTTTGTTGACTATATAATTCTAAGTCTGATTCTTTTTTCATTCTTTGTAGTTCTTCAGTTGTAACATTTCTAAACTTAGCCCAGTCTTCTAAACTATTTATAGGAGAAGTAGGAACATCTAGTTCTTGCCATTTTTCTTTATCTAATGCATTATTTTCTTTTTCTTTTTTTATAGTAGATTCAAAAACTTTATAACTTTCTTGAGCAGTTCTTATATCATCTAATACATAAGAATCTAAACCTTTTAATGGCTCAACTAATTCTTTTGATTGTTTTTGAATTTTAGATATATCTATTTTACCTCCAGTAAATTTAAACTGTCTAGTTTTTTCTAATCCAAATTGTTTTGCAATTTCTTCATCAGGAATATTATGTGTTTCATATTCTAACATTCCCGGTGTAGAGTATCGAGGTTTTCTTATATCCATAAATTTATCATTTATTTTTCTAAGAATATTACCTTTTAAACTTCTTGTTTCTTCTTTACTATACATATCAGCTAATAAATTATCTTGCATTGGTTGTGGTAAACTATATATAGCTTTATCAAAAATTTGTATAGGAACTCTTCTTACTGTATCTTCTATTATATCTTTAGGTATTTTAAAATAAGTATATAATTTTTCATTTCTTATATGAGGTACATGTTTTAATTCTTCTAATATTATATGTCTAAACGCTTCTGGGTTATTATAATATTTTTTTTCAATGTTAATATCAATTTCATTATCTTCTTTGTTTAAATTTAATCTAGTTGGTGCAACAAAACTTCTAGCTGGTTCTGCAGCAGACATTTTAAATAAACGACTCATAATTTTTTGTTTTTTTGTTATAGGATTATCTGCATCATAAGGTATAACATTAATATTTTGTTTTTTTAAAGTGCTAATTATTTCAGTAATAGGAGTTTTTTCTGCTTCACTTAATCCACCCATAAATTTAAACTGTCTAGCTCTTCTAGTTTTTTTAGCTATTCGTTTTGGTTGTTTAGAATGTTGTTTTCCTGCTTTAGTATCTTTGCGTTTTTTTCTTGTTGTCGCAGCATATTCTGCAGCCGATAGTGATTTAATCGCTTTTTCCGGGAGATACCTCTCACCCGTTTCCGAAGATTTCTTCCCACTCTTCGTTCTCCATTTTTGTTTAGTCCAAGCCCTAAGACTTCTTTGCGATTTTTTTAGTGCCATTATTTATAGCCACCACCTTTAGCTTTATATTGTTTTGCTAAAAGCTGGGCTTTCCGAGCAGACCATTGTCCGGGTTTACCTCCTTTAGAACCGGCTTTGATTCTCTCGAAAAGCCTCTTACGCATAGTAGGCTTGGTATAATTACCAGCTTTATTGACTGTTGACTTTTTCTTTTTAGTCGTTGTCTTTTTTCTTGGCATCTTTATTCTCCTTCTTTTTGTTAAAGATTAAATCCCAGTTTTTACTAAACTCATCACGAGTTACATTTCCGGGTTTACCTTGATTACGCCTCATAGATAATCTTGACCTTTGCTTATGTAAAGCTTTAAAATTAAGTTTTCCTAGATGTGGCATTTTGCTTTTCTTTGTTAAAAATTTTATCCCAGTTCTTTTTATATTGTTTTTTAGATATACTTATAGGTCTAGGTTTAGAACCTTTACCAGCACTATTAGAGTTTACTTTATGCATATTCTAATTACTTTATTGATTCTACCAGACTTCATAAATGTATGTATCTTTTTTAATAACTTACCCAAAACTATTTTTTCTTGAATAAACTCATTAAATATTTAATCCATTCAGGTTTTTGTTTATAAATAACAAAACCTACAATTCCTACTAAAACTAATATTCCTATAATTTGTTCCATATTTTACTCCTTGTAATAATTATGTTTTCTATGTGCAACTTTTTGTTCCCAATCTTGTATTGCTTGTCTTATACTATCTTCTGCTAGTACACTACAATGCAACTTAATTGCTGGTAGTTCTAAAGCTTCTGCTATATCTTTATCTTTAATAAGTTTAGCTTCTGCTATAGTTTTACCTTTTAACATATCTACAAACATTGTAGAGGATGCGATTGCACTTCCACACCCATATGTTTTAAACTTGACATCTTCTATAACATCATTGTTTAATTTTATTTGTAACTTCATAACATCCCCACACGCAGGTGCACCCACCATACCTGTAGCAACATTAGGGTCTTTAGGGTCAAACCTTCCAACAGAATGTTTTGCTGGATTGTTTAAGACACTCTCAAACCTATCAACTACCTTCTGTGAATATGCCATTTACCACTTAACTTTATCAGCCCACCATGCTGCAGACATTTTACCTTTGGCAATATTCTTAGCATGTCTAGCTTTAAAAGATTTTCTTTTAGCTTTCATACGAGCTGACTCACCCTTTTTAGGTTTACCGGCTGTGCCTTTTACAGTACCAACTTTTTTACCTTGCTGTCCAAATCTAATAGTTTTAATTTTGTCGCCAACTTTAGCAACAACAATGTGTGATTTAGTTTTGTGTCCGGGAGTACGCTTNGGTTTATTATAACCACTTACTCCTGCTCTTGCGAGTCTTGGGTCTTTCTTTTTAGCCATTAGTGTATTGTCTCCTGTTTTTCAGGTAGTTTGTGTGTTAGTTCATATAGTTCACCGATAATAGTTAAAGCATACATATCAGCAATTTCAATAGCCCTATCAAGTGTTTCAGCTTTAATATATGGTCCTATTAAAGGTGTATTATCTTTGACAACTTCAGTCAGAAATATCTTCATAGTCTGCTTCTTGTATATCTAAAGGTTTTTTATCGGGCATTAAAAATATTCCACCACTTTGAACATTATGATTTACATCAACTCTATCCACTTTACTTACACCTACTCTATCTAATAAAGTTTGTGCAGCAGCTAATTTATTGTTTGCTTGGATTACAGGTCGTTTAGAATCCATAATCTCTACAAGTTTAAACGCTGCTTTAGGGGCAGAGTTGGCTAATACTTCTTGAGTTAGTTCAATTATCTCAGACTTTAAAGTCTTTACCACATGATGATAGTGGGAAGAATAACCAGCAAGTTTTGCAGCCTCTTTAGCATCCCCTTGTGTTTCTACAAGATGATTTAAAAAAGACTGTTGCTTTTCTGTTAGTTCTCTTTTGCGAGTATTGTTATCTATGCTCGGAAGTATAGCCATGTATATAAGTATATACCTAAATATAACATTTGTCAAGTCTTTAAAAATATTTTATAAAGGTATTGACAAAACGCAATATGAAGTATATAATAATATTAAGCCCTCCGGGGGTCAAATAGTACCTATCAGGGGTGCTATTACTTCCTAAATAAACTCCAAAAAACACATTAAAATTATAAAGGTTATAGAGTCGGGTCGTTAACTAGTAATAGATAACTGGTTAATACCTGATTTCTGTAATTTTGTGTAATCATTACATATATATAGGGGGAGGGCGGGGGTGTTCCTGCCTACCCCATAGACTTTGAAAGTTCCCTAATATCAAAGACTTATAATACATTATAAACAAAGCTTATTATAACCAGAACTTATAAGACATTATAACTTCAAAGATTTCAAAGGCTCTCAAATCTAAACAAAGCACAACAAAGTTCTTCCTAGTTTACAAAATTGGTAAGATTTTCAAGTGAAATTACCACCAGAAAAAATACTTCAAAGCCTTATAATATATTATAAGCTACATTAATAATATGGGCGTTCATAGTCAAAGGATTACATAATCATCATAGCTTTATAATACATTATAAACCTCACTTATAAACATCAATTCTAAAGCCCTCTAACACTTCAAAGGCTCAAGAGATACTAACACCTAAACCAACCCCAAGAAATGCAATACAGAGCATTTAAGATGCTGTATATTTATACAGTAATTTAGTCATATTTATTTTTTTAAATCTATTGTATTTTTAATTTAACTATGTTAAGAGCAAAAATCCTTACACTATGAAAGCTAAAAAGTCAAGAAAAATATTTATATTTATTTTTAAAATAATAGTTGACTTATATATTTAAATAGTTTTAAATACACTTATTGAGTAGTTAAGCAATTAAGCATAACGAAAAGCAAAGGAGATAAAAATGTATAAGAAAGTAAATTATACTTATTACGATAAAAATCTTGATGACATAATAACAACAGTTAAAAATATTTGGGTTGATGATGTTGTTAAATATGAAAAGAAAAAAGGTAAGACTTTAAAAAGACAATCAAGAAAAAATCAGATTAAATTTTTAACAAGTTTAATACATGGTAAATATTATCAATCAAAACCAAATAACAAGAATGGATATTTACCTAGTCAATGGAACATAATTTTTAAATCAGTTTTAAAGATGCCCGTTGAAATTCAAGCTCACATTATAAGAGAACAAGAAAAAAGAATTTAATTCCCCTATAACCTAGTCATGTTAAAAAACTGACTACATTTATTTAAAATGTAATTAATTAAAATTATTTTTAAATAAGTGTTGACTTAAATGAAAAATTAATTTAACATTTATGTATTGAGTAAGTTATTAATAACTGAAAAGCAAAAGGTTAAAAGCATAAACCTATTTATAAATTATGCTAACTTTAAATAAAATAATTATGGAAAAATTAAAACCAAAAAAATTAGAATTATTAAAAGAAAAATTACAGAATGATTTAACAGAAACAATAACCGTGAATCATTTAATAGGAACTGAAACTATTACTATTGGAGAATTTTTAGATAGTGGTATCGTTTCAGAAAAAATTAAAAATGAAATGCCAGATTATCACGAGGATTATTTAGTATATCCTACTATAAAAGCCTTGATGAATATGGTAAACAGCGAAAGCAAGGAGTAAAAAATGTCAACAGAAATAAAAACTAAAACAAAAGAATTAAAGTTAACACAATTTTCTGGTGGTAAAAATGGCTTAATGCTACACATACTGCAAGATAATTATTTTAAAGATGATTTTACAGAAACGCCTAGTGATATATTTTTAGCAAAGCATTACAGTAATATACATCTAACAAAAAAACAGGCTTTGCAATTAGGCAAAGACTTAATTAAATGGAGTAAAAAATGATAAAAGTAAAACAATTAAGAAGTGCAACAAGTGGTAGAGATATACCTAACCAATTTATTATAACTACTGAAGATAGAAAAATTTTTCAATCTTATGACAGCATAATAGCAGTAAAAATAAATATGGGTAATGAAGAAGATTATATAATGCTTGATAAAACCTATTGGGATTATTCAAGGACTACAGGCAAATATAGAAATCAATTTCTAGGAGAAGATATTAAAACTACTAGAAAGAAAATTAAATCAGGAGAGTATATACTAGCTGATTTAAACAATACTTATAATTAAAACAGCGAAAGCAAGGAGTAAAAAATGAAATCAACATTTAATATCACAGTAAAATGTGAAACAGAAGAAGAAAGAGATTTACTATTAGAAGTAATATGTGAATATCCAGAATTGGCTAGATGTTTTCCCATATCAAATGTGTTCTTTTCAGAAAATGAGGGAACGCATTGGGCTGATGAAGAAAGACAAGTAATATAAACAGCGAAAGCAAGGAGTAAAAAATGAGTAGATTAATAAGTATAAGAGCATATAAGTATGCAGAACTTGATGACAAGGCAAAAGAAAATTTTATACATGAAATGTGGGATATGCCCTTTGATTATGAAGATGAAGATGAAGAGGGCAATCCAATTATTAAATATGATTATTTTGGAGAATGGGATTTAGAATATCAGATTGAACATTGTGAAATGAATGATTATTTATTTAATAAATATGGCGAATTGATTGGACATTTAGAAGAATAAACAGCGAAAGCAAGGAGTAAAAAATGAAACCAACAAATAGTGATAATGTAATTGATAGCAGAGATATATTAGATTACATAAAAGATAAAGATAATGATAGAGATTTTGCATTAGAAAACTTTGTTAAAGATTTTCGTGCTAAAGAACATTATAAAGAATGGATTGAGCAAGGCTATGATGATGAGCATTCTAATTATGATAAATCATTAGAATATTTAGAAGATGGAATAACCTTTATTAGAGATAGCTACTTTGAAGAGTATATGCTAGATTATTTCTTAGAATTTAATCAAGTAGATGAAGCTTTAGTATGGTATATAGACATAGAGGCTTTTGCTCGTGACCAACAATATGATTATAGTTATATTGACTTTGATGGAGAAACATATTGGTATCATATGAGTTAATTGTTGCATAATTGTCACATGATTGTCATAAAAATGTCACAAAAGTATGCTACCCTCTACTATATAAATTTAACAACACATAAGGAGTAAAGAATGGAAGAATGGAAAAAAGAAGAATTTAATCTTAATGAATGGCAAGAAGATGATGAAGAAATTGTTGAGGACTTGTCAGACATTATGATTAATGGTAAGATTAATATAGCTAATGATTGGCTAGAATTTAAAGACTAATAAGGAGATAAATATGATAATAGATATAATATTTTTAAGCATACTATTTGTATGTGGTGTGGGTTTACTAACTTTGGAGGCTTTCAAATGATAGACTTTATAATCTTAGTAAGCGTATTTATTGTATTAACAACAGTTGCTATTGTGTGGTGGCAACATATTAAATAGGAGATAGAGATGAAACTATATAACATATATTGGACTGATTGCTATGGTAATAGAAGTCTTGAAGCTACTACTAACAATTTAGATAAGTGGTTAGAAGATAACAATAAAGAGAGAGATGAAGCAGAAGCAGAAACCCTTGATGACTTTGAAATTGAGGAAGCTAATACTTATATTTATGAGGAAATAAAAAATGGATAAATTAAAAAAATATTATGCTCCCCAAGATTATAAACAAGGTTGGAGATATGTTGTTTGGGTTGGTGGCTCTGATGACTACTACACTTCATACAAAAGAGCTAAAGAACATTATAAAGAATGGATTGAGCAAGGCTATGATAATGTTCATTTAATGGAGGTGTCATATGAATGATTATTATATTGTAGGTGTAGCCTATGGACAAAAAAAGAAAACTATTGAATATAGTACTTGTAAAGATATTGAAACAGCAAAAATGTTTGCAAAAGAATTAAAAACACATACCAAAAATCCTGTTTTAATACTTCAAGAAGTAGAGGTGTCAGATGAAGTATGATGATGAAACTGATTTTGAAGTAAAAGTCTATGGTAGTTTTCATGTTATGGACATTTCACAAGAGAGTGCAAATGAATATATAGAAAATGAATTATATTCTCGTAATTATCTAAATGATTTATCTATAGGTAATTGGTATGAAATTGAATTAGAAGATATACAACATGCTGTATCTGATATTAAAGATGATTTCAAAGATGAGAAAGTTAATCAAGCATTAGATATGCTCGTGAGACATTTTAAAGAATTAACTGAGGAGGTGTCAGATGAGTAGCGATGTAAAATATATAAAACTAAATTGGTACGAAGAAGAACTACATAAATTTTATAAAACTGATAAAGATAATAATGGGTATATACATGGTATTGCTTTGTATGAAAAAGATGATATTTATTTAGAGGAAATGATAGATATACAATGGTATAAAACAGAACAAGAACGAGATAAAGAATTAAAAGAGGTGTCATATGACTAATAAAGAAAAAGCACAAATAAAAAATATTATTGAACATTCAAAAAGAAAAGCAAATGATAGACCATTAACTTTTCACGATATTTTTACAAAAGAACAAATTGAATATATAAAAGAAATTGATATAGAATTTTACTATTGTAATAGATTTATTTAATTGTTGCAGAATTGTCACATAATTGTCATAAAACTGTCACAATAGTATGGTATAGTAATTAAATTATTTAACATTAAAAAATATTAATGTGTTTACAAGGGCAGAAATACACGAAGAAACAAACTTTAAATAAGTTTCCTAGTGTGAGTAGTCTGAAAGGGATAGCAATATCTGATTAGTGCAAAGGGTCTGACACTTTGTTAATGAGTAGCTCTCAAACTATGTGGCTACCTGCCCCTGTAAGCATATTAATTTTAAACAAGGAGATAATATGAAAGATAGATATAGAGTAGAACTATCACTAAACATTTGGTGTGAAAGTGATGAAAAAGCTAAAGAGATTGCATTAGATATTTGCAATGAAGAGAGAAATAAATTTGACAATAAGTGTCAGATTATTAAAATATGTGAAAGTCCTTTCGGTAGATTTAAAGAAAGAGAACTTGAACTTTACTAAACAGGAGGGTTTGATATGAGTAATTGTTATAACGATTTAGCATTTGACAAGATAATGAAACAAGTAGAAGAAGATGATAAGAATGGACTACTTGAACAGGACATCTATGTCTTTGAAGATAGACTAGGCTTACATGCTGATGATGATAGAGATGACATCTTATTTGAAATTGCAGAACAAAGAGCAAGGGAGTTAGGCATATGAGTAGAGTTTTAAAAGCAGTTAAAGAAGCAAGTATATCTGTTGCTTGTTTGCTTGAATATGTTGCTGTTGATGAAGATGATATTTTAAATAATAAATATGAAATAGATTTTAATGACCTGCAAAAAGACATTGAGCATTTACAAGACCAAATAACAATAATAGAAAATTATTTTGAGGAGGTAGTATGACTTTATACGGAAGAGTACAAGAGGTAGCTGTAAGAGACTTTGAGTTCTTACGCTTACTTTCAGAGGGTAGTTTAGATACATTGGTCACTAAAGTCACGGAGCATGTTAAGAACTACGAGGGCGAGGATAGTAAGGAGGGCTTTATCTATCAATGTATTATGGAGGAAGTAGCACACTTAACGAGTAAGGGTTTGCTATTGGAACAACAATGACAAAGACTAAAGAAGTAAACGGAGTACCTATACCGAAACACTTACAATATTTAAGTAAAAAGAAATTGTTAGCTTTGATGTACATTTTTAGAGGAAAGGTTTAGAGTGGCTAAAAAAACAAAGGTAATACAAAGTATAGAGCATACCAAAAAGGTCACATCACAAGGCACAGGAGGTCGTTCTAGGCGTATTAAAATATCAACCAAACATATGAATAAAAATAAAAAGCGTTCATATAAAAAATATAGAGGACAAGGAAGATGAAAGTAAAACATTTAAAAACTAAAACAACAATAGAATTAACACCATTAGAATTACATGATTGGATTACGAATGTTAATAATATTAATATGATGATAGATAATATAAAAGAAATGAATGATATGTATTTATCAGATGTAGGTAATTTAGAAAGAATACAGTATAGACTTGTTGATTTATTAGACTTAGAATGGTCAAGAGAAAGGTATAGATACATCAAAGGTGGTCAAGAATGACACATGATTTATTAATGAAGCTATCATTAGTAGGTATGATAGTTTGTATATGGTTTTTATATTTATTAAAATAAGGAGGAAAAATGTTGCAAGGAGATTTATTATTATTAGAAGTATTTATATTAATAGTTATTAGTATTGTGCATGTAAGGAGGCATTGGTAATGAAAGCAACAATGACTAAAGAAGAATACAAACACTTTACAGAGAGTTTGTTAATCATAAAACAAAAAGCAGATATAGATATTGCTCATACTGTTGAGTATCAAGGAGATAAATTTATTGTAGAGATACTAGATGATGTAGATTTAGAGGGATTAGATGAAATACTGGAGGTATAATTGTCACAATATTGTCACACAAATGTCATCATATTGTCACAATAGTATGTTAGACTATGCACATAAAAATATCTTGAGTAACCGAACAAGCCCTCTATCTCCATGTGTTAGTAGGTTTGGTTCTGACCACGACTTTGAGAGTAGTCGGCTCACAACTCTCCTAGTTTTTAATAACTTCAAACTTAATCATAGGAGGTAAATATGATAGTAGAAGGAACTGGATATTGGGCATCTATTAAGACACCTAATACCACTTTTGAACCTGTATACACTATTAATTTAGTAGTGGAACAGAGTGTTGCTGATGACTTTGCAAGTCGTGGGCATACAATAAAGCAAATGGATGAAGGTCCTGCTTTGGTTATCAAGAGGAAAGTGAATGGTCCTAATGGTATGATTAGGAATGCTCCCAGACTTCTTGACCAGAACAAGCAAGACATTAATCTAGCTGTAGGGAATGGCTCTAAGGTTAGAGTTCAATGTAGCGAATATGAATGGGAGTACGCAGGTAAGTCTGGTAAAAGTCTTGACTTACAAGGTGTCCAAGTCATTGAGCTTGTTGAATACAAAGCTGAAGATGGGTCAGAATTTTTTGATGATAACGAGGAGTTTTAATAATGATTATTACCATCAAGAATGAGAATGGCGAAACAGTTTATGATGTTTCAAAGATAGAGAATAGTGATTCCAGAATGAATGCTACTGTTAGCATAAACAAAATGGGAACATTAAACACTTTAGTTGAAGCACTAAACTTTGCTACACAAGGGCATCAAGGTCAGCTTGAAACATTACTAGCTGACTGCCCTGAAGCTGTGGTGGAAACACCAACAGAAGAAGAAGAAGCTTCAACAGAAGATGATTCTTTAAACGAGGTATCGTAATATACTAGACTGATTTTTCCTCATGTGCGAGGGTGTTTCAATGTCGATAAATAACAAAACA
>FUFK010045275.1_pt1 | contig 14270 bp, 9 predicted proteins | sample 1021851 | NCBI WGS metagenome assembly FUFK01 (sample SAMEA51879418, study PRJEB19060) | metagenome | reverse complement strand
GTAGAAAATGACCAACATTCAAAAATTAGCTCTTTAAGCAACATTAAAAACAAAAATCATAAAGTTGGCAGCCCAAAAAATATTAGAATAACCAGCAAAGAAGATATTTTGATTTCTTCTCTTGACAAGAGACTAACATTTGAAAATTTTGTCGTTGGAACACCNAATGAACTTGCTTTTGCNGCAGCAAAGAGAGTTGCAGAAGCTGATTTTGTGCCATTTAATCCATTGTTCTTATATGGCGGTGTNGGTTTAGGAAAAACTCATTTAATGAATGCTATTGCTTGGGTTATTAAGAAAAAAAATCCTGATAGAAAAGTTGTATACATTTCAGCTGAAAAATTTATGTATCAATTTATTAAGGCTTTAAGATCCAAAGATGTAATGAATTTTAAACAAGAATTTAGATCAGTTGATGTATTAATGATCGATGATGTTCAGTTCATTAGTGGTAAAGAACATACACAAGAGGAATTTTTTCATACATTTAATGCTTTAGTAGATAGAGGCTGTCAAATTGTTCTTTCCGCTGATAAATCTCCTAGTGATCTTGATGGAATGGAAGAGAGACTTAAATCGAGGCTTGGTTGGGGATTAGTTACAGATATTCAACCAACTACTTATGAATTAAGGCTTGGAATTCTTCAGTCAAGAGCAGAAAGTTCTGGAATTACCTTTCCTAGGGAGGTTTTGGATTTTATTGCACAAAAAATTAAATCAAATGTTAGAGAGTTAGAGGGAGCACTAAATAGGATAATTGCCCATACAACACTTGTTGGNAAACAAATTACACTTGAAAANACAATTGACGTTTTATCTGATATACTAAGAGCAAATAATAAGCTTATAACAATTGAAGATATTCAAAAGAAAGTATCAGAACATTTTTCNGTTAAAATGTCAGAAATGTTTTCTGCTAGAAGATCTAAATCAGTTGTTATACCAAGACAAGTCGCAATGTATCTGTCTAAAGAATTAACAAATCTATCTTATCCTGAAATTGGAAGAAATTTTGGTGGTAAAGACCATACGACCATAATACATGCTTCTAAGAAAATTGATAAATTATTAAACGAAAACAGCCATATTTCTGAAGATATCAAATTATTAAAAAGCATTTTATCAAATTAAAATTTATCCTAAAATTAAGTTTAATTTAAAATTATTTTTGTTATANTTATTTATTATAAGTATATATTTTAAATATGAAAATTATTATAGATAGATCCAATTTATTAAGGCCTCTCAGTCACGTTCAAAGTGTTGTCGAGAGGAGAAATACAATACCAATTTTGTCAAATGTGGTAATTAAAGCNGATGAAAANCATTTGTTCTTATCTGCAACTGATATGGATATTGACATCTTAGAAAAATTTGAGTGTAAAGTAATTACTCCCGGTTCCATAACAGTTACAGCACATATATTATANGATATTGTTCGAAAATTGACTGATGGTTCTGAAATAGTAATNGAATCTAACGATGGTACAGCAAGCCTTTCATGTAATAAATCAAAATTTCAACTACCAATTCTTCCTGTTGAAGATTATCCAACATTGTCACAGGGAGAACTTCCGATCAATTTTAAGTTGAATGTAAAAGATTTATGTAAATTAATAGATACTACAAAATTTGCAATTTCAATGGAAGAAACCAGATATTATTTAAATGGAATTTATCTTCATAAAGATGATAAAAAGCTTATATCAGTAGCAACTGATGGTCATAGATTGGCTAGAACAAGCATCAATTTGCCTTCAGGTGCAGATTTAATAAGTGGATCAATTATTCCTAGAAAAGCTATTTATGAAATTAGAAAATTAATTGAAGATTATTCTGATGATGAGGGTGTTTTAGTAAGTTTGTCAGAAACAAAAATTAGAGTTTGTGTCAATGATACTACCATTACTAGTAAATTAATTGATGGTAACTTCCCAGATTATGAAAAAGTTATACCTAAAGATAATAATAATCTAATTAGTTTAGATTGCATTAAATTTTCAGAGTCTGTAGATAGGGTTTCGACTATTTTCTCTGATAAATCCAAATCTGTTAGAATGTCATTATCAGAAAATAAATTAACATTGGAAGCTAATAGTCCAGATACTGGTTCAGCAATAGAAGAAATTGAATTGGCNTATTCAAATGAAGAAATAAGTATTGGCTTTAATTCAAAATATTTGCTTGATGTAACATCTCAAGTTGGTTCTGGAATTTTAAATATGTCTTTAAAAGACTCAGGAGCTCCTGCATTAATTAGTATACCAGATGACCCAGAGTCATTATTTGTTTTAATGCCCATGAGGGTATAATTTTGAATTAATTTCATGGCTAATTTAAAATAATCATCTTGGTAAAATTCAATCATATTAGATAAATATCAATATTTAACAAAAATAAAACTTCAGAATTTTAGAAGTTACAGAGAAATTGAAATCAATTTTTCTGACAAACATGTTGTTTTGGTTGGCCCAAATGGATCTGGGAAAACAAACTTTTTAGAGGCTATATCTTTACTTTTGCCTGGCAGAGGTATCAGATCTGCAAAAAAAGATTTGCTACCNCTAAGAAACCCTTTTTCTCAATCTATCTCAAATGAATGGGCTGCACACTTTTCTTTACAAATTGAAAATAGATTAAAAGAGATATCAATAGGCATAAAACCAAATGACAATAATAATCGTCAATCTAGAATATATAAAGTAGATGGATTAGTTGTTAAAGGGAAGGAAATTTCTGAGTTTTTGTCGATTAATTGGCTTACTCCTTCAATGCAAAATATTATAATTGGAGANGAGANCTTAAGAAGAAAATTTTTTGACAGAATGATTTGTTCATTAGACCCACTCCATAAATCAAGAATAAATAAATTAGAGAAACTTGGAAAAGAAAGATTTAAGCTAATTGAAAATCAAATACGTGATGAGACTTGGTTCTCTGTTTTAGAAAAAGAAATAGCAGAACTAAGCATAGCAATTATAGTGGCAAGGCAAAACTTTACTGTGAAANTGGATCAATTAATGTCAAATCCAAATAATTCTTTTTTTCCTCCGGTTAGAATTTTATGGACAGGAATGGTAGAGGATTTACTCGTTGACATGCCCGCTTTAGATGTTGAAGAAAATTTTGCAAATTATTTAAAGATTAAAAGAAAGGAAGGAATATATAGTTTATTTGGGCCATCAAATTCAATTCTAAAAATATGGTTTACCAAATCTGGATTAACTTCAGAATTTTGTTCGACAGGNCAACAAAAATCAATATTAGTATCNATTATTTTAGCATTTTCAAAACTTTTGTCTAATTTAAATAATTACCACTCATTTTTACTTTTAGATGAAGTAGCGTCACATTTAGATGAGAAACATTTTAGAGCTTTATTTGAAGAATCTTTAAATGTTTCAAGTCAAATATGGATGACNGGTACAAATGAAGCGACATTTAAAAAATTAGAAAACTCAAGTAAATTACAATATTTTGTTATTAATGACAGTAATATTACACAACTTGTAGATATGTGATATAATAATTATAATTCTAANAAGAACTGAAATTTATATNTATGAGTGAAAATGAATTAGAAANTGATGATTATGGTGCGGAGTCAATTAAGGTTTTAAAAGGTCTTGATGCTGTAAGAAAACGCCCAGGAATGTATATTGGAGATACTGATGATGGTTCCGGTTTACATCATATGGTTTATGAAGTTGTAGATAACGCAATAGATGAGGCTTTAGCTGGGCATTGTGACCACGTAATAGTTAACTTAAATTCAGATGGGTCAGTTACTGTAATTGATAATGGAAGGGGCATTCCTGTTGAAATGCACCAGGAAGAGGGTATTTCAGCTGCTGAAGTGATTATGACACAACTCCATGCAGGAGGTAAATTTGACAATAATTCATACAAAGTTTCAGGTGGTTTGCATGGTGTTGGTGTTTCAGTAGTAAACGCCCTATCTGAGTGGCTTGAATTAAAAATTTATAGAGANGATAATGAGCATTTTATAAGATTTGAAAATGGAAATTCAGTAAATCCAATTAAGTTAAAAGGCCCCTCTAATGGTAAAAAAGGTACTGAGTTAACATTTAAACCTTCTAGTGAAACATTTACTAATACAAATTTCATCTTCAACACATTAGAGCACAGACTTAGAGAATTAGCGTTTTTAAACTCAGGTGTTCAAATAATTTTGTGTGATAAAAGAGAAAGTATAGAAAAAAAATCTGAATTTAATTTTGAAGGCGGTTTAAAAGAGTTTGTTAATTGGATGAATAAGTCAAGAAATCCTATACACAATATAATTTCAGGGAAATCCGATAAAGAGGAGGTAGGGGTTGAAGTAGTTCTTCAGTGGACAGATTCTTATCATGAAAGCACTCAATGTTTTACTAATAATATACCTCAAAGAGATGGTGGTACACATTTAGCAGGTTTTAGAGCAGCTTTAACAAGAGTNATAAATTCCTATGCGCAATCGAGTGGCATAGCGAAAAAAGAAAAAGTTCAACTGTCTGGTGAAGATAGTAGAGAGGGTTTAACCGCTATTCTGTCAGTTAAAGTTCCTGATCCAAAATTTTCGTCTCAAACTAAAGATAAATTAGTTTCATCTGAGGTCAGGCCAATAGTCGAAAGTGCTGTAAGTGAAGCATTGTCTCAATGGTTGGAGGAAAATCCTGCAGAGGCTAAAAAAGTAATCATGAAAGCATTTGAAGCAGCATCAGCAAGGGAAGCAGCTAGAAAAGCAAGAGAATTAACAAGAAGAAAAGGAGCATTAGATATTGCAAGTCTTCCTGGAAAATTAGCTGACTGTCAGGAGAAAGACCCATCCCAATCAGAATTATTTCTTGTAGAGGGAAATTCTGCTGGAGGTAGTGCAAAACAGGGTAGAAATAGAAAGTTTCAAGCAATTCTTCCATTAAGAGGAAAAATTTTAAACGTTGAGAGAGCTCGTTTAGATAAAATGCTTTCTTCAGCAGAAATTGGCACTTTAATTACTGCAATAGGGGCGGGTGTTGGTAATAATACTGAACTGGAAGATAGTGTTAAAATTGAAAAGGCAAGATATCATAAAATAATTATTATGACAGATGCAGATGTTGATGGAAGCCATATTAGAACTTTAATTTTAACATTTTTCTTTCGTCACATGAGACCTTTGATAGAGGCCGGATATTTATATATTGCTCAGCCTCCTCTTTATAGAGCTAAAAAAGGATCAAGNGAGGTTTATTTGAAAGATGATTTAGCTCTTAACGAATATCTCATTCAATCAGGTTTAAAAGATACTAAGTTGATAACAGGTGAAGGTTCTGAAATAGCAGGTCCTGATCTAGCAAAAGCGACTAAAGACTCTATTGTAGCTGCTAGAAATATAGAGGTTCTTGATAACTTAATGGGAGCAAAAGGAGTAATGGAGCAAGCTGCAATTGCTGGGATATTAAATTCAGAATATATCTTTAATAAAGATGCTGCAGAATATTTAGCAAAAAGAATGGATTCTGTAAGTAAAGATTTTGAGAGAGGTTGGATTGGGGAAATTAATGAAACAGGGATTAATATTTCTAGGGTTTTAAGAGGTGTTAAAGAGGAAGCTGAAATAAGTTCTGACATAATTAATAGACCAGAGGCAAAAATTCTGGACAAAATTGCAGCTGAACTTCAAGAATTATATGGTAAAGGAACTAATACAGTTACATTTGTGAATTCTTCTGGAGATGCTGAAGTAATTTCAGGACCAACTTCATTAAGAGACACAGTTTTTAAAATTGGTAAAAAGGGTGCTCAAGTTAGTAGATATAAAGGCTTAGGTGAAATGAACCCGGAACAACTTTGGGAAACTACTCTTGATCCAGAAGCAAGAGTTTTACTTCAAGTTCAAGTGGAACAAGAAGAAGAAGCTCAAGAGGCATTTTCCTCGCTAATGGGTGAGGCAGTTGAAGAAAGAAGAGCTTTTATTCAAGAAAATGCACTTAAGGTTGCAAATCTAGATATTTAAATAGTTTTTATGCAATCGGGAAAAAATAAATTACTTAAGAGTAATTTAAGATTTATTACTTTTTTTCTCTANAGTTTACCTTCAATTCCATTAGCGGCAGCTCAAATTGCTGTTTATATTGCAGTGCCGGCAATTTATTCTAAAATTGCAGCNGTTGGAATTGGTATTACAGGTTTAGTTATTATGATTTCAAGAGTAATTGATATGATAACTGACCCAATTTTAGGTACCTATTTAGATAGAATGGTTGAAAAGATTGGATGGAAGTTTTGGCTTCTAATTGGATTTCCTTTAATATCAATTGGTNTTTTTATTTTGTTTAACCCTTTAGATNGTTTAGAAATTATCAGCCTCTTATTAGGTNTAATTTTTGTTACACTTGGTTGGACATTTTTCTCTATTCCATGGTGGGGTATTGGTATAGCAATATCAAATAGCAATTCAAATGATAGATTTAAGGTTGTGTCATTTCGTGAACTTCTGACAATTCCTGGTGTAATTTTAGGTTTATTTCTAATACATTTTTCAAATATTTCTGGAGAAATCTTTCTTATAATATCAATTTTATTTTTGTCTCCTCTTTTTATTAAAAAAATTCCAATCCCAAATATATCTAATAAAAAAGGGACAAGCTATTTTTTAAATATCAAGAATTTATTTAAANATAATAGTAATTTTAAATACCTATGCNTATCTTATTTNTTTATAGGTCTTTCAAATGGTGTAACCTCAATTTTATTNATTTTATTCGTAGAATTTATAATTGGCGGATCGCCACAAAATTTCCTATCCATATACTTTATTTCTGCCTTCATGGGACTGCCATTTGTTTACATGTTAGCTAGCAAATATAATAAAAAAAGAATATGGACATCATTTATTATTTTAGCTTGCATATGTTTTTTGCCTGTTGTTTTTCTATCAAATAACAGTACCACTTTGTTTATGGTAATTTGTATAATTTCTGGTTTCTGTTTGAGTGCTGATTTAATTATTCCATCNAGTATTCAAGCAGATATAATTTATAAAGAACAACAGNAAAACAAAAATGTTTTAGTTGGTAAAATCTATTCTGTTTGGTCTTTTATACAAAAATTATCTCTAGCATTGTCAGCTGGAGTTTGTCTCCCATTACTTGGATACTTTGGATTTAATCCTTCAGAGGTAAATACACAATTATTACCTTTATCATTTGCTTATGGCATCATACCAATAATTCTTAGAATTCCTGCAATAATCTTTGCAGAAAATATAATTTTAAAAGATTAATAAATTTAGGAATAAAACTAGAATTATGAATTTTTCAAATAAGATTAAAATTGCAAATGTTTTTTATGACAGATCTTTTCAAAAGTATTGGTTAGCCAGGTTTTTATCTAGCCTATGTTTAGGCACTTTAAGTGTTTGTATAGCATGGCAAATTTATGATATTTCAAGAAATCCATTACATCTTGGTTTAATAGGCCTTACTCAATTTGTACCACTTATATTATTAGTAGTTGTTACTGGTTATTTTGCAGACAATTTTAATAGGAAAAAAATTTTCTATATTTCATTGCTAGGAGAAGGGTTGTTAACTTTTCTTTTTTTCGTAATTAATTTTATAAATTATGCAAATATTCCAATTTTATTCATAATATTAATTGGAATTGGAATTATTAGGGCTTTCTTTTCACCAGCTGCAGCAGCTNTATTACCTAATATTATAAATAAAAAAGAATTACCCGATGCAGTAGCATTAAGNGCGGTTGCTTGGCAATCTGGAACAATTTTTGGNCCAATTTGNGGAGGNTTGTTGTATTCTTACTCTATTTATGCAGGATACATTTTTGCTTCCACAGGANTATTTATTGGCGCAATTTTAGTTTTATTAATTCCATATAAATTTATAAGCAAAAGTAAAAAATCAATATCATTTGAAAATTTGACAGGAGGTTTTACTTATGTTTGGAATAAAAAAATATTACTTGGAGTAATCTCTTTAGATTTATTTGCAGTANTGATGGCAGGGGCTGTAGCTNTAATGCCNGTTTACGCAAGAGATATTCTCGAAACAGGACCATTAACCCTTGGCTTATTAAGGTCATCTCCTGGAATTGGTGCAATAATCGTTGCAGCTTTTTTGTCTTTTTATTCTATAAAAAAGGCTGGTAAAATTATGCTGTATGCAGTTGCTTTTTTTGGATTGTCTACCCTTTTATTTGGACTTTCAAGTAATGTAGTTCTCTCAATTATCTTACTATGTTTTGTTGGTGGTTTTGATATGTTAAGTGTATATATAAGAGATATTATTATTCAGCTGGGTACAGAAGATAAAATGCGAGGAAGAGTGAATGCTGTCAACATGATGTTTGTTGGTGCTTCAAACGAATTAGGTGATTTTAGAGCTGGAATAATGGCTTCAGGAATAGGTGCCNTTCCAGCTGTAGTATTTGGAGGTATAGGTGCAATGGGAATAGCTGGTATTTGGGCAGTAATCTTTCCAGAGCTATTAAAGATAAAAAAACTTGGAAAAAAGGAATTAGGTTAGATAAGGAAAATGGAAAACAAAGATTTGAATGTTCTTTGGAGGCCGTCAAGCAAAATCAAAGAAGAGAGTAATTTAAATCAATTTATCAAAAATTTTGTTGATGAATTCAAAAATCAATCAGATGTAAAGTATGAAGAACTCTGGAAATGGTCAATCGAAAAACCGGAAAAGTTTTGGGATAGTATATGGGACTACTCAAATGTNTTAGGTGAAAAGGGTGAAATCTTACTAAAAGACAAAGATAAAATGCCTGGCGCTAGGTTTTTTCCTAATGCAAAACTTAATTACACAGAGAATGTGTTAAAAAATAAAAATGAACCTTTAGCTATAATTTCAGAAAGAGAAGATGGATTAAAGTCAAAAATTTCTACTTTAGAGTTAAAGGATAAAGTACTTAAACTGGCTGGCTGGTTAAAAGAAAATGGCATTTCAAAAGGGGACAGAGTTTGCGCCTATATGCCAAATTGCCCAGAAACAATAATTACAATGCTTGCTACAGCATCGCTAGGAGCAGTTTTCTCATCTTGCTCAACAGATTTTGGTGTAGCTGGTGTTTTAGACAGATTTCAGCAAATTGAGCCAAAAATATTGGTTACAGTTGATGGATATTTATATAATGGAAAAGCTATTGAAAGACATGAAGAAGTACATCAAATTGTACAAGGTTTAAACACATTACAAAATGTATTGATATTAAAATACTTAAATGAAAATCATTTAAAATATTCATTTTCTTATAAAGACTTTGATAGTGTTTACAGATCAAAACCTCTAGAGAATTTTACAAAGGTAAATTTTAATGACCCTTTATATATTGTTTTCTCATCAGGTACTACAGGTGCACCAAAGTGTATAGTTCATGGTGTTGGAGGTGTTTTATTACAACACGCTAAAGAACACAAACTACATGCCAATATTCATAAAGGGGATAGAGTTTTTTATTTTTCAACATGTGGATGGATGATGTGGAACTGGTTGTTAGGAGCATTATTTTCTGAGGCGACAATAATCCTTTATGAAGGCAGTCCATTTTATGGAGGGCCTAACAAACTTTGGGATCTTGCAGAAAAAGAAAAAATAAATCTCTTTGGTACTTCTGCAAAGTACATAGACGCAGTCCGNAAGTCTGGATATAAGCCGAACAAACACAACCAACTCAAATTTCTAAAGTGTTTATGTTCAACAGGTTCTCCATTATCTCCAGAAAGCTTTGATTTTATCAATAAATTTATTAGTTCAGAAATGCAAATTGGATCGATATCCGGTGGAACTGATATACTCTCATGCTTTGTTTTAAATAATCCTCTTGATGAAGTTATTTCTGGTGAAATACAATGTAGGGGNCTCGGAATGGCGGTAGATGTATTTGACGAGGAAGGTAATTCAGTAACTGATACTCCAGGTGAATTAGTTTGCACCAAACCATTTCCTTCAATGCCAATAATGTTTTGGAATGACCCTGATGGAAAGAAATATCAAGAAGCGTATTTTGATTATTATCCAAATGTATGGCGTCACGGAGACTGGACAAAATTAACTAAAAGGGGAACATTAGTTATCTTTGGAAGATCTGATGCCACTTTAAATCCTGGAGGGGTTAGAATAGGAACAGCTGAAATTTATAAGGTTGTAGAGAGTTTTGAAGAAATTCTTGAATCCATCGTTATCGGTCAGGAGTGGGAGGATGATATCCGGATAGTTTTATTTGTTAAACTGAAAGAAAAAGCCTCTTTAGATGAAAAATTAAAAACTGAAATTAAAAATAAACTTAGGCAATTAGTAAGTCCAAGACATGTTCCAGCTAAAATTATTTCAGTAGCTGATATTCCAAGAACAAGATCTGGTAAAATTACTGAACTAGCTGTAAGAGATGTTATTCATGGTAAGAAAATTAAAAATATTGAAGCATTATCCAACCCTGAAGCTCTTGATTTATTTAAAGACTTATCTGAGCTGAATAACTAAAGTGTTTATATCATTAAGTGCAATGCTAAACGACCTTTTTCCATACATATGGCCAAAGAGTAGAAATGATATAAAATCCAGAATTATTATTGCTTTAATTATTCTAATTTTAGCNAAAATTTTAACNGTGTTAGTNCCATANACTTATAAATGGGCAACAGATGCGATAGTAGGAGATAATACAGCTCCTAATATTATACCAATAGTGCTTTTAACCCCTGTAATGTTAATCATTGCTTTCGGTGTTGGAAGAATTTTGATGGTCGCATTCAATCAACTTCGTGATGCTTTGTTTGTNAANGTTGGNCAGACAGCTGTNAGAANTTTAGGNAAGAAAAGCTTTCANCATTTNCATAGTTTATCANTAAGTTTTCANCTTAACAGACGCACTGGCGCCTTAAATCGAATTACTGACAGAGGTGTAAAAGGGATTGAGAGCATAATAAGACTTCTTATATTAAACACTTTTCCTACATTAATAGAATTTATATTCGTAGGATTTATTTTACTTTACGAATTCGATTGGAGGTTCTTGATAGTCGTTTTTTTAACAGTAATTTCATATACTTTTTTTACTGTTTATTATTCAAGTTTGAGAAAAATATATCGTACACAAATGAACTCCAGTGATGAAGACGCTAACACAAAGTCTTTAGATGCATTAATTAATTATGAAACTGTAAAGCATTTCAATAATGAGCAAATAGAGGAAGAGCGTTTTGATGAAGCTATGTCTGGTTATGAAAAAGCTTCATCAAAAGTTTTGACTTCATTAGCTTTTCTAAACTTTGGTCAAACTGCAATTTTTACAATAGGTTTGACAATTTGNATGTTGATGTCAGGCATTGAAGTTTCTAAGGGAAATCAAACAATAGGTGANTTTGTATTAGTAAATGCNCTTTTGATGCAGNTATCTATTCCATTAAATTTTTTTGGTTTTATCTACAGAGAAATTTCACAAGGCATGATTGATCTTAGATCATTATTTTCTGTTTTAAAAATTGAACCTGAGATTAAAGATAAAAAGAATGCAATTGAAATGAGTTTTGAAAAAACTGATATAGAATTTAAAAATGTTTCTTTTTCATATGATAATAAAAGAAACGTTTTAAATAAAATTAATTTCAAAATACCCTCAGGGTCATCATTAGCAATAGTTGGACCTACAGGTTCAGGAAAATCAACAATTTCAAGATTATTGTTTAGATTTTATGATGTTTCTAGTGGGAGTATATTAGTAAATGGAAAAGATGTTAGAGATATAACTCAGGTTTCTCTCAGAAAAAATATAGGTGTAGTCCCACAGGACACTGTTTTGTTTAATGATACAATTTACTATAATTTAAGCTATGGAAAAATAAATGCTGATGAAAAAGAGATTTGGGAAGTTGCAAGAAGGGCAAAGCTAAGTGAACTTATTAAAACATTNCCCGATGGTATGAGTACTGTTGTAGGTGAAAGAGGCTTAAAACTATCAGGCGGAGAAAAGCAAAGAGTGGCCATTGCTAGAACTCTTTTAAAAAATCCTCCAATTCTAATTTTAGATGAAGCCACGAGTTCTTTGGATACTCTTACAGAAAAAGAGATAAAGGTTTCATTAAATAATTTAGCAAAAAAAAGAACATCTATAATCATAGCTCACAGACTATCGACTATTGTAGATGCAGATAAAATTCTTGTATTTGAAAAAGGTAAAATTATTGAACAAGGTACACATATTCAGCTTTTAAAAAAGAAAGGTCTTTATGCAGATATGTGGAACACACAACAGACAATCGAAAAAGCTGAAGAGACACTTCAGAATATAAAACCTGAATATAAAAANTTACTTCGAAAATAAATTTAATATAAATAAATTTTATGAAAGATAGTTTAAATGTTTTGCCACTATTGTTAGTTGGAACTGGAGTTATTTTATTTTCTTTTAGTGACGTTGTTTTTAAAATATTAACTTCATTAGATATACTTTGGTGGGATTTTCTTGTATTTGGGGTTCCGTTTGAAATTTTNCTAATTTTAATAATTACAGGNATTAGAAAAGATTTTAATAAAANGAAAATATATGAAGAATTAATGCCTAAAAGATTTTTCTATCCTGTTTTAAGGGGATTAATTTCAGTATTTGCTNTAGCGTCAGTTTTTATATCNCTTAAGAATCTTCCTTTATCTCTTACAACAATGTTAATTCAAACAACNCCTATCTGGATGGCAATAATATCTTTTTTTTCNTATGAGGAAAAACCGAGCTTTGTGATAATTTTTTCAATTATATTAGGAATGTTAGGAATTGTTTTTATTATTAATCCTACTTTAAAATTTACTGATATAAATGTTTTTTTAATTTTTCCTGTAATTGTTGCGATTATAAACGCATTTATGAATTATATTGTTACAAGAAGACCAAATGATGCNTCACCAATGTCTTATGCGTTGGTTCTTTTTATAATNAATGGTTTGGCNGGAATAATTATATGGTTGTATTTTGGTATTAATTTTCCAAATTTATATGAACTGACTTTGATAATTTTAGCTGCTCTTTTGGGAGCTACAGCTTTTATTTTTATTTCATATGGCTACTCTATTGCTAAAGGTCATTTCGCACGCACAGGAGTTATGGGNTTTATTCAACTTCCAGCTTCAATTGTTTTAGGATTTTTTATTTTTAATGAAAGCTTAAAATTCAATGCATACTTTGGCAGTTTGTTAATTATTATTGCAGGAGCAAATGCAATTTATGGTTTAAAAAATGCTAATTAGAAGTTTTTCTAAACTTTCAGGTAATGTAATTGGAATTTTGTTAATGCTTTCAATGGTCTTAGCTGCATTGATTATGTCTGGATTTGTAAAATCATTGGATGAAGAAATAGATTTTAGGTTAATGCTGCTTGGGAGATTTGTTTTTTCACTTCCAATTTTATATTTATTTGGNTGGTATGTCAGAGGAAAAGACTTACTTAAAATTGAAGCTAAGAAAACCTTATTTGCAAGAGTTACAATTGGTTTAGTAGGAATATGTCTTTGGTTTTCTGCTCTTCAAACTGCAAACTTTGGCCAAGTAACAGCATTAACGCAATCCTCTGCAGTTTTTGTTGCTTTATTTGCACCTATGTTTTTATCAGAGAAAATTGGAGTTTGGAGAATAAGTGCGATTACTGCTGGGTTAATCGGAATTTTACTTATTACAAATCCTTTTAGTGGTGCAATGACTTTAGGTGTTTACCTTGCTTTAGCGAGTGGCATTAATGGAGCTATTCTTTCAATCATATTAAGAAAATTAGGCAATTCTGACCAGCCAGTTTCAGTAGCTATTTGGCATAATACAATGGGTGCTATAGTTTTTGGTTTGAGCATCTGTTTTGTAATGCCNGAATTACCAGTATTAACCGTAAATCTTATTTTAATATTAATAATTATTGGCATAGCTGGTTCATGCCTTCAATTATCATTTACTTACGCATTTAAATACGGTGAAGCAATTGTTCTTGCTCCAATTAGGTACTTATCTGTTCCTGGAGCAATTATTGCCGGCTTTATTATTTGGTATGAAATTCCAACTTATTTAGAGGTAATTGGTTCATTTATTACAATTTCTTCTTGTATAGTAATTGCTTGGAGAGAATTGATAAAGAAAAATTGAATTAAATTAATATAAGCTATGTTCTAATAGCATAGCTGTGAACATATGATGTAATATAGTTTAAATTAAAAATTAANAATCTTTNAAAATGAAAACNACTTATGAATTATATCGTCCTTTTGGTCCTCCAATAGGAAAGT
>FUFK010053324.1_pt1 | contig 14271 bp, 19 predicted proteins | sample 1021851 | NCBI WGS metagenome assembly FUFK01 (sample SAMEA51879418, study PRJEB19060) | metagenome | reverse complement strand
TAAACCCTTTATTTCTTTTAAATCTTGAAATTATGTCAGATGCAATATATCCCAAGGGATGACCTACATGAAGGCCGGAACCACTTGGATAAGGAAACATGTCTAAAACGTAATATTTAGGCTTGCTCGGGTCAACCTCAGTTTTGAAAGTCTTATTTTTTGACCAGTAGCTCTGCCACTTATTTTCGATGGATTTGAAATCGTATACCATTAGGAATTAATATGATAAAAATAATACTATTGTTTGATAACAAAAAAGTTATAATTTAACATAAATCATAAACCTTTGAGTAATTTTATAAAAAAATCTATTGAAAAAAACTACAAACAGTAAAATATTTTCAAACTACGTACTGGTCATAATCAGTATTACTGTTGTTTTATTTTTTCTTTCATCCTTCTTGATAACAATACTAAATTCTGAAAAGATTATTAATAATTTAAAGGAAAAANTTCCAGTTGTAGTTTTTTTGAAAGAAAACATTACNNCAATCGAATTAATTCAATTTGAAAAAAAATTAAAAATTGACGAAAAAGTAAAGTCTTTTAATTTTATAAATAAAGATGAAGCAGCCGAAAACTTAAGTAAAAATATTGGTGAAGATTTCTTAGAATTTTTAGGATACAATCCTTTACTAGATTCATTTGATATTTTTTTCTACTCTGATTATATAGACTCATTTAACGTAGATGAAATTGTTAATAAATTTAAAAGTGAGGATTTTATTGATGAAGTAACCTATGATGCACCCTTAATATTTTTAATTAACTCAAATTTTGAAAAACTAAAAAAAATAACAGTTATTCTTGGCTGTTTATTTATGTTAATATCACTTATATTAATTAACAATACCATTCGTCTGTCGCTATATTCAAATAGACTTAATATTAAAACCATGCAGTTAGTTGGAGCTAAAAAAAGCTTTATTATGTGGCCAATAATAAAACGTCAAATTTTTTTCGCAATTACAGCATCAATAATTTCAAGTTTAATCATCATTTTTATTGCAATATATATGTCAAATAATATTTTTGAGATTAACATCAATGAAATAATGAATTCATTAATTATTTCATTTTCTACATCTCTTTTATTTAGCTTATTTATATCTTTCATATCAACAACATTTATAACCAATAAATTTTTAAACTCAAAAATTGATAAACTATACTAATGAAAAAAGAGAAAAAAAAACTTCTATTTGGGAAAAGAAATTACCAGTTAATGATATTGGGCTTGGTCTTTATTGCACTTGGATTTTTTTTAATGTCGGGGGGTGGATCCGATGACCCCAACGTTTTTAATGATGAAATTTATAATTTTAGAAGAATACGTCTTGCTCCTTTTTTGGTTGTTTTTGGGTTTNTAATTGAAGCATATGCAATTATGAAAAANCCTGACTAAATGGAAATTATTAAGTCAATTTTNCTAGGGATANTTCAGGGNTTAACGGANTTCCTTCCAATTTCNTCAAGTGGACANCTTGAAATATTNAAGNTTATTTTANGNTTTGANACTGGACTNAATAANAATATACTTTTTACTTTAATACTTCATTTAGCAACTAGCTTCAGTGTNATAGTTGTATANTGGANNGATATNAANAANATNTTTAAAAGTNTTTTTAGNNTNAAAAAAGATGAAAACACCTATTTTTTCTCTCTAATTTTAATTTCAATTTTTCCAGCAGGTATTGTCGGTTTCTTATTGGAAGAAAACATCTCAAACCTTTTTGATGGTAATATAATTTTGGTAGGATCGATGTTATTATTTACATCTATAATTTTATTTGTATCTGACTTTAAAATAAAGACAACAAATAAATTGGATTATGTAAAATCCTTTTTTGTTGGAGTTTCACAAGCTCTAGCAATAATCCCNGGGATCTCANGGAGTGGATTAACCATATGTTCCTCNGTCTTAATGGGAGTCAATCGTGAATTAGCAGCAAAATTTTCATTTTTAATNGTTTTGCCATTAATATTTGGTTCATTTTTAAAAATTCTAATTTTTGATGAANTAATTTTCAATCAAGAAATTATNAGTTCTTATGTTTTTGGATTTTTNAGTGCATTTATNTCTGGAATTTTTGCATGCAAATGGATGATTGTANTCGTAAAAAAAAGTAAGATGAAGTACTTCTCACTATATTGTTTNGCTNNAGGTTTAATTTGTATATTTTTCAGTCTGTAAATGTTTGATGATATTAAAGAAATTCAGGATGGATTAATTCTTCCAGTTTACAAACCATTATTTTGGTCATCATTTGATGTTATAAAGACAATAAGATTTTTCTTCAAAAAAAAATATGGACTTAGAAAAATCAAAGTTGGTCATGCAGGTACTTTGGATCCTTTAGCAACTGGNTTACTATTGGTTTGTACNGGNAAAAAAACAAAACAAATAGAAAAGCTTCAAGCTTTAAAAAAGACGTATTATACAACTTTTCACTTTGGAGCAACTACCCCTTCATATGATCTTGAAACTGATATCAATCAAGTTTTTGATATTAATCACATAAGTAATAATCAAATTATACAAACAATTGAAAAGTTCAAGGGTGAAACTCTTCAAAGACCTCCCTTGTATTCAGCAATTAAAAAAAATGGAGAAAAATTATATGATTTTGCAAGAAAAGGAATAAACATAAGTGATATAAAAGAAAGAAAAATTGAGATTTTTGAATTTATTATATTAAAAAACAACTTCCCTGAGTTAGATTTTAAAATTACTTGCTCAAAGGGAACTTATATTAGAACTATAGCAAATGATTTTGGAAAATATCTTAAAATAGGTGCATTTGTAAAACATCTTGAGAGGTTTTCAATAGGAGATTACGATCTCTCCAGCTCAATCAGTATTAATAATTTCAAAAGTTTTGGTTAAATAATTTTTTCAAAAAATTGTCTCTTGATATTTCTACAGCACCCAAACTCATTAAATGTTGTGAGGGCACTTGACAATCTATAAACCTGTAATTATTATGCTTAAGTTCTTGACATAAAAAGTACAACCCGACTTTACTAGCATTAGATTTTATCGAAAACATACTTTCGCCACAAAAAATATTACCCAAATCCAGACCATACAAACCCCCAATAATCACACCATTTTGCCAGACTTCGACAGAGTGGGCGTAACCCATTTCATGAAGCTTAATAAATGATTGTTTTAATCCATTGGTAATCCATGTGCCTTTTTGATTAACTCTCTTAATATTTGAGCAAGATTCAATTACATCTTCAAAGTTTTCATTGAAACTAACTCGATATTCTTTTTTTTTTAAAAAAGATTTGAAGCTTTTGGAAATCTTAATTTTTTCTGGATATAAAATCATCCTAGGATCTGGACTCCACCACATTAAATTTTTATCATCATTAAACCATGGAAAAATCCCATTTTTATATGCTTCTAATATTCTTAAGGGATTTAGATCTCCTCCGACAGCAACAATGCCTTCTTTAGTAGCAGATTGTGGGGAGGGAAACTTATAATCATCACCGAGTTGTTGCATATTCAGAATGGCAAGTCATCCGTATCCGATGAATCATCAGCTTTAATATCAATATCATCTGGAATAGGTGGTAAATTACCTTCGATTTGATTTTGTGTTTTTTCGATTCTCCATCCTTGAATTGAATTGAAATATTTAGTCTCCCCATCCTTATTTACCCATTCTCTTCCTCTTAGATTTATATCAATTTTCACCAACTCTCCAACATTGAATGAATCCAAAATTTCACACCTATCTTGTATAAACTCAACTAGAATGTTTTGAGGATACTGTTCTTGTGTAGTTACTACAAGTTCTCTTTTTTTAAAACCATTTGAGCCGTACTCTTTAGTTTCATTAATTAACTTAATTATTCCAGATATATTCATTTTAAATTTGATTTAATTTTTTCAACTACAGATTTAAACTCATTATCGTCCAATTTTATAGATCTACCAAAATTCATATCACTCATGGATTCTAAAGGTATTAAATGCACATGAACGTGAGGAACCTCTAGTCCTACAACTGAAAGTGCTATTCTTTTACAATTAACTGATTTTTTTAATGCTATTGCAATTTTTCTAGAAAAATTCATGAGTTTTTGATAATCTTCAGAGCTTAAATCAAAAATATAGTCAATCTCTTTTTTTAATACACATAATGTATGACCCTTACTGTTTGGATTAATATCTAAAAAAGCAAAACAGTCGTCAGTCTCATCAATTTTATAACATGGCAGCTCTCCTCTTATTATTTTTGTGAAAATTGATGACAAATTACGACCTTGTTATTGATAAAATTTCAAAATTTATTGTTCCGTTTGGAACTTTAATCTTAGCAATATCACCTACTGATTTTCCTAGAAGACCTTGACCTATGGGTGAATTAACTGAAATTTTTCCATCTCTTAAATTAGCCTCACTTTCTGCGACCAGAGTATACTCTAGAGTAGCTTGATTAGCTTGATTTTTGATTTTAACTTGTGAGAGAACAAGTACTTTTGAAGAATCAAGCTGTGATTCATCTATAAGTCTAGCGTTTGATAGTGTTTCCTCCAATTTTGAAATTTTCAGCTCCAACAATCCCTGTGCCTCTTTTGCTGCATCGTATTCAGCATTCTCACTTAAATCGCCCTTATCTCTTGCCTCTGCTATTGCTTTTGAAGCTTTAGGTCTTTCTACATCCTTCAACTGATTGAGCTCAGCCCTTAACTTATTTAGACCATCTTTTGTATAGTAATTGACCTTCATACACTTTAAAAAAAAAGCCTCTTAAATAGAGGTTTACCTAATATACAAATTTTAATCTTCTTTTATTTAAATTTGAAAATTGATAATGAGAATAATATTATTAGTAATTGTTTTAATATTTAGTTGTGANGATGGAAACGTTAATTTCAATCCTNACATTCCAAATATNAACTTTGATAAAACCATTAATTTAGATTTACCATTATATGATGATGTTAAGTTTTCAAGTGGTTCTGTTGAACTTAGCGGGATTGGTGTATGTGGAGTAGTGATTTTTAACTTCAACGGAGATATTTTAGCATGGGAACAATGTCCACCCAATCATTCTGTTAACTCATCATGCCCAAAATTAAATNTAAGTGGGGTACAACTTTCATGTGATTGTACACAAAACCTNTATAGTTTAGCCACTGGTCAACTACTAAATAACATTGATCAAAATAACAAATACCCCCTTGTTCGATACAGAACAGAAAAAATNGGATCTTCACTTAGAATATATAATTAGAAATTAAAATCAAGACCTAACAGGAAATTAATTTCAGCCATTGGATAAAAATATGATCCGGAATATGTTTTATTGTCGATGTCATAAAAATAATGCCCACCATAGCTTTCATATTTTTGATTCAATAAATTATTTACTAGAATCTTAAACTCAGAATCTTTAGAAAATCCTGGTATTGAAAAGTTATAATTTAATCCTAAATCATTAACAAGATATGATGCAAGAACAGAAGACTCAACATTTGTGTTTGACATGTATTGTTTTCCAACATATTTGGTGTTAAAAAATAGAAGTGTTTTACTATTTAAATTATATTCAACAGAATTTCCAAAAATCAAGTTTGGTGAAAAGGAAATATCAGTTTTGCCAAAATTTCTCAAGCTACCATCAAATTGAGTCAAATAATCACTGTTTTTATTTGAGCTAAATGTAATATTCGGCTTAATCGTAAAGTAATCATCTATAAAGAAAATACCATCAAACTCAATCCCAGCTCGGTAACTTTCCCCAACATTTGCTCTTATATAATAACCAACATCGTCTCTCTCTCCAGTTAAAACCAATTGATCATTATAATCCATAAAGTATAAATTGATATTATATATGGACTTTTTTCCTTTATACTTCCATCCTAACTCAAAATCATCAAGCATTTCAGGAAAAGGATTTCCGTTTTCGTAGTCTGTTCTTGTTGGTTCCCTGTGAGCACGAGCAAATGATAAATAAAATTCATTATTGCGATTTAATTTATAATATAGACCTGCCTTGGGGTTAAAAAAATTGAAACTTTTATTTATGTTATTACCACCAATTAATTCGGCGTCATAATTTATATTTCTGTTCTGAAGGTCAACAAAAGCATAAAGCTTATCATTGAAAGTATGTTGGAACTTTGCAAATAAATTAAACTCCTCTTTGTTACCATAATTATCGTAATATCTGTGCCTGATTTCTGAATTACCTGCATTTCTAGCCCATATTACTTCACCAAAATGATCACCAAGATATTTATTCAGTGTTCCTCCTAAAATCAATTTGCTTGAACTTTTTTCATAAATAAAATTAAAGAGTGAACCATAAAAATCATTATCCAACCATTTTCTTCTAATAAGGTCAGAGATTACTTCACCATTNTTATCAAAAATCAAATAATCAGATAAATTTTGGTCTTCATTATACTCCTCATAGTAACCTCTACCNTGAGTGTAATGAAATGTTAGATTGGCACGCCATGATGGATTTATCTTGTGATTAAAAATCAATTGGTAATGGTCTTGCTTNTAATTATCCTCTTGTTTATCGTAAAAAAATTGATCCCCATCATCATTGAAATACATGCCTGCATAATTAAATTTTCTATTGGTATTTAAGGTTTCTTGATCAAGACCATACCAGGCTTGATAAGTTCTTTCATGCCCACCAAAAGCAATAAATTTTACATTGGTTCTTTCTTTATAATATGAGCCCTGCAAAAAATAACCTTTTAAATTTGAAGATGCCCGATCGATATATCCATCCGAATATATTTTTGATAGATTACCATTTAATTCAAAATACTTACCTACCCTCCCAGTTGTGAAACTTATTGAATTTTTTAGTGTTCCATAACTACCAAAAGAATTTGATAATCTGAATTTAGGAGCCTGAGATTGTTTTTGAGTAAAAACATTAATACTCCCACCAAAAGCCCCTGCCCCATTAGTCGAAGTTCCTACCCCACGCTGAATCTGAATACTTGAAATACTACTCGCAAAATCTGGCAAATCAACCCAATAAGTAGCATGGGATTCTGAATCATTAAGAGGTACACCATTTATTGTAACATTAATTCTAGAGCCATCCGAACCTCTAATACTCATTCCCGTATAACCTATTCCATTTCCTGCATCAGATGTAANATTTACAGACGGCGTCATACTTAAAATGAAAGGAACGTCTTGACCAAGATTCACTCTTGAAATATCATCAGCATCCAANACTTTAAACGGAACAGGGTTATTNGAAGAAGCTCTAATTGCTGTTACAACNACCTCNTCAAGNTTTTGTTTATTTACTAGAATAGTNTCAANTNTATTTTCTTGTGAAAAGATTGCGATATTCGAAAATAAAAATACCGTTAAAATTAAATTTTTCATATTTATAAACTTTAACGGGATTCTAAAGTGAGTCACATTTCCTTACAAAAATTACTTTGTCAGGTTCAATGGGTATAATCTCAGCCGTAGCACCCCAGATTTTATACAAAGTTAAAAAAAAAAGCGGCCCGAAAGCCGCTTTTTAAATCCTAGTAAGAAATTTTAAGTCCAATAGAAACATTTCTTCCCATATCATAAAAACCGTAGTTTTTAAATCTGGATAAATGATCGTAGTAGTACTTATCAAAAACATTTTCAACTTTCCAGAATAACTGAGCTCTTGCACCAGGGTATAATATATTTAAATCATACTGTCCTGAAACATCAACTAAGAAGTTTGAGTGAGTTGAATTCTCAAAAGTTGCCACTTTATCTTGTCTAGCTTTATGTAAAATATCTATTCCGTAGTTAATTTTATCACTAAAGTCTAGATCAAGATTAAGCTTAAACGTTACTGGTGGAATGTCTGGAAGCCACCCATCATTTTTCTTTTTACCTCTGATGTATTCCATGGATGCATAATATGACAACCAATCAATTCCAGTTTTGGATGAATAAGCAATTTCACCACCTAAAATAGTTGCATCTGATTGTGCGTATTCATATACAGGCATAAATTCATCAGTTTGAGCACCTGTTGGATTCAAGAAGATATAGTCGTTGATATTATTGTAAAATAAATCTACAAGTAAACTGGATTTTTCACTAGATGTTTCAAAAGAAATATCAGTTTGAAAGTTTTTTTCAACCGATAGTTCACTAGATCCAATTTCATATCTACCAGTTCCGTGATGTTCACCATCAGAAAATAATTCAGAAAGATTAGGAGCTCTATAGCCAGTTGCCAAATTCACTCTAAAAATTGAGGATTGACCTAAATCTTTCTTATAGCCAGCTGATGCAGTCATGCTTGTGTAGGTTTTTTCAATACCAATAGCATCGATTTGCCTCATATCAGCTCTAACTCCAAGCATTAAATCAGATGAGTCAAAATGAAAATGTGAAAGCATAAATAATCCCATATCATTTTTTTTAGCGTTAGGTACTAATATCTCTTCTCCGTGATTTTCATTAGTTTGATGAACAAAGTTTCCACCAATAGCAAGCTCAATATTGTCATTGTTTTCATTGACATATTTCCAGTCAAGAGAAGTTACTCTCAATGTCATATCAAGAGCTGCTTCTTCCCCGTGCTCATCGTGATCATCATGGTCATCGTGGTCATCATCATGATCGTCATCATGGTCATCATCATGGTCATCACCATGCTCATCACCATGCTCGTCATGATGTCCAAATTCTTTTCTCAAATTTTGAGAGAAACCTGCAGTTACTGTAAAAGATGAATTGTCAAACTTTATATCATTTTTCCAACTAACAATAAAGTTTTCAATGTCTTGGTAACTTTCCTCTTCTTCATGCTCCTCATGATCATCATGGTCATCGTCGTGATCATCATCATGGTCATCATCATGGTCATCATCATGATCCCCATCATCATGGTCATCGTGACCTTCTTCTTCATCTCCATGTGGTACATACAAAGTTGACTCATTGAAATTAATTCTAAAATCAGAGCTATAGTTGCCCTTAGAATAACCCAAAGCAAGTTGAAAATCTTTCGATTCCATTCCAGTGCTTTCATAAGGCCCCTCGTAACCGTCGGGTCGTTTTGATCCTGAATAGTCACCATTTTCAACAACACTAGCCCTTGCTATTAAACTAAACTCGTCGATTGTAGTACTAACTCCTATGGTAGAATTAAAACCTGAATAATTGGTATTATAAAATGTAGAGAAATCCCCCTTGGTCCCATTGTATTTGAGGTACTTTTGAGGATTGAAATACAGCACACCTCCAATGGCATCACTACCATACAATATGGAAGCTGGTCCTTTGATCAGTTCAACAGAACTGACGCCACCAGTTGCGATATCAATGCCGTGTTCATCACCCCATTGCTGATTCTCGTAACGAATGTTTTGATTGAAAACAACGACACGATTACTAGACAGACCTCTGATATTTGGTTTGTATATTCCAGGTCCTGTTGATATAAATGAAAGTCCTGGTGTTTCTCCAAGGACATCCTTCATTGTTTGAGTATTTACAGCACTCATTTTTGCCAAATCTACTTTTGTAACCTTAATTACATTTTCATCAGCTGTTTCTCCAAAGGGAGTGGATACGATAACCTCATCCAACATTACTGGCAATATCGAATCAACCTCAACCTCTTGAGAAAAATTTTTATTTGTTATTAGTAGGGCCAATATCAAGGTGGCCCTTATTAAGTTTTTCATATATATTTTATTTAATTAATTTTTTTATCCGTGTTCTAGACTTTAATAGGTGGTGCCCTTGAATTAAAATTGATAAAACCAAAGTTTTTTTGGAATGATTTAGAAAAAACCAAACCAACAGTCAACATAGTTATAATAAATGAATATAAAATTGAATAATAATAGTCAAAATCAGTGGCAGATCTAAAAATTAAACAAAAAGTACATATACTTTCCGGGGTTTGAAGTGTTTGATCTGTGCTACTGATATGATCATGATGATGATCATGATGATGATCATGATGATGATCATGGAAAAAATTATGACCAAACTGCAATAGTTGAGGAAGAAAAAGCAAAAAAATAAAGAATGAAACAATAACTTTTTTCAAGTTTTCCTGAGTAAAATTTCGTCCACAAAATTAATAGATTTTTTCAATCTTTCCTTAAAATTACCTGAAATTAATTTGAAAGGTTTGTGATTTTTAATTAAAGCTTCTTTAAAATTTTCAAGAAATAACTTTCTGTCATTAGGTCTATCTCTTAAATCGTCTTTCACCCACGGTATGTCAATATCAAGTAATAAATACAAATCGTATTTATTTTCTTTTGAATACTTATCAATTACTGGGTCACAAAAATTATTAAAATACAACCTGGAGTATGTGGCTGTTGTTAAAAGATCTGTGTCACAAAAAAGTATACGATTTGCTTTTTTACTTAATATATTTTCAGAATTCATTTGACCAATTGCAATTGGTATCAGATCATCAATTTCACAGACCTTATTTTGTTCATCCATTTTTTTTTGCAAAAACTCTCTTGCAAATTCTTTTACAAATAAAGTTTTATAATGTTTTGCAAGTTCGACTGCTAAACTTGTTTTTCCTGTAGACTCTGGACCAAATAAAACTATTTTTATGCAATCCGTTTTTTGTTGTTGTAAATACTTTTCCATTTATAATAGCCAGCAACTGCAATTAGTGTAAAGATAAGATATTGAAAACTCGAGAAAGCCAATCCCTTAACAAAATAAAGAGGAACCGAAATAACATCTCCCAAAATCCAAAAAAACCAACTTTCAATTTTTCTTCTAGCCATCAACCACATTCCAACAAAAAAGATTGCTGTAGTTAAAATATCTATATACGAAACCAAACCACTCCACTTGTCAAAAAAAGAATATAGATATGAAACAAAAAGAGTTGATGAAATGATAATAATCAAAATTATTTTAATATCTGCTTCTTTTATTTTGGTAATGGGAGTATATTCTTGATTATGGGATTTTCTTGTCCAATAATACCATCCGTAAATACTCATCAAAAAATAATATACATTTATTATCATATCTCCCAATAATTCCCATTTTACCAATAAGTAAACAAAAATTGAAGTATTAATAATACCGGTTGGATATACCAATACATTATTATTTTTTGAGAACCAAACAGAAAGAAGTCCAAAAAAAACTGCTATCAGCTCTAAACTTATGTCAACGTTGGAATATTGACTGTATTGTTGAAATATTTGATCTATAATTTCATTCATCATATACAAGGCTACAAATATAATTTGGTGTAATTATAGTTTTTGATTTTAAATTTAAATGTTTGCCTAAACCATTAATTTGCAGTTTTGAGTCATCTCCCAATTGTTTAACTATAATATCGTTTTTCAAACTCAGTTGACCGACTGTAAAGTATTTATATGCAGCTTCTTTGATTGTCCATAACTGAGTCAACTTTTTCAAATTATTTTTTTCAGTCAATTTTTTTTCAAGATCGTTGATAAACTTATTGGATACTTTAAAAATTTTTTCATTTATAATCTCTAAATCAATCCCCACTTTTTCTTTTGAAAGACAAACTGCAACAAAGAATTCTGAATGACTAATTGAAATATTTAAACCACTGGTAAGAAGAGGTGCTCCATAGTTGTNATAGAAAAGGTCTTGGGAAGGAATATTTCTGTGTTTAAGGATTTGATGTACTGCTAAAATTTGATTTTTCTTTAATTGGGATTTATTGGAATCTATTTTTTTTAANATATTNTTTGGAAGATCANTCGCTTNNATTTTGTCTGAGTTTTTGATTTCCCAAATCAANAACTCAAACCTATTAAAAAGTTGGGTATGATCAATTAAAGCCATAAGGCTTAAATATAAATAAATGAGATTTATTTTTCTAAAGGAAGAATTGAAACAAAGGATTTGTTGTCTTTTTTCTTAGTGAACTTAACAACTCCGTCAATCTTGGCATGCAATGTATGGTCTTTTCCAAGATAGACATTATCACCTGCTTTGTGTTTAGTTCCTCTTTGTCTTACTAAGATATTTCCAGCATGAGCAAACTGACCTCCAAAGATTTTAACACCAAGTCGCTTGGATTCTGATTCTCTACCGTTTTTGGAACTACCGACACCTTTTTTATGAGCCATTTCTTATTATTTTTTTGTTTTACTATTGGTTTTTGTTGCCTTTGCTTTTGGTTTTTCTTCCTTGGGCTTGGTGGCCACTTTGGCCTTGGCAGCAGACTTTTCGTTCACCTTCTCAATGATAATCTCTGTCATTTGTTGTCTATGTCCATTTTTAACCTTATAACCCTTTCGTCTCTTTTTTTTGAAAACAATAACTTTTTTATCCTTAAAATGCTTAATAATTTTTGCTTCAACAGATGCTCCAAGTACTAATGGATTACCAATTTTAGTATCTTTTCCATTATCAACCATCAAAACATCATCAAATTTAACTTTAGCACCCTCTTTTTCTTGAAGTTTATCAACAAAAAGCTTAGTGTCTTTCTCAACACTATATTGTTTTCCAGAAATTTTAACTATTGCATTCATCTTATAGCGGGGCAAATATAATTAAATCCGAATAATTTGAACAAAAAATATTTATTATTTAAAAAGACAACTTTCATGGTTAAAAATTGGTTAAATTGGTTGTATGAAAAATATATTATCACTTTTTGCTTTACTATTTTTAATCAATTCTTATAATCAAGTTGAAGTTTCACCCTCAGATGTTATGTCTAAATATATTGAGGCAACTGGAGGAAAAGAGAAGTTAGAGTCCGTTCAATCTATAATGATGGTAGGAAATTTTGAAATTCCTCAAGCACCATTTAAGCCATCCGTTATAATTAAGCAGCAAAACCCAAATAAAACATCTCTTGAAATGAGTGCTCCAGAAATAGGAACGATAATGAAACAAAAATTTAATGGTGAAACAGGGTATATGGAGCAAATGGGGCAAAATATTCCATTAAATGAGGATCAGATTAAAAGTTCNNAATCAAAGAAGGGAATTTTTGAAGAACTTTATTATGATTCATCACAGTTGCAAGTTGATGGATATACTACAATTGGTGGCAATGAGTTGGTAAAAATTAAAGTTGATGATAAAACCATAAAATATTATGATGTAAATTCCGGTCTTCTTGAACGGATTGAAGAAACTACTTCGGTGGAAGGGAACTCAATAACCACAACAAGAAAATTATCAGATTATAGAGATGTTGATGGAATTTTATATCCTTTTAAAACCGAAATTATAAATGGAATGCAAACCATTACAATTGAATTTGAAGAAATTAAATTCAATGAGTCTTTCGCTGAGAGTGATTTTAATTAATTTTCTGTTTATTGTTGACTAAATAAACTCCTGAGAGAATAATTATAGTGGCTACGTACTGTTTGAGACTTAGAACTTCACCATCAATCACTCCCCAAAAAATCGCAACGATAGGCATTAAATATGTCACAGCAGAGGCAAACAAGGGCGAAGCTAATTTCACAAACCTATTAAAGAGTGTTTGAGCAATAGCACTGCTAAATAAAGCAAGTAAGAAAACAAATACTATTGATTCATAAATATTGGATTGACCAAATTTTAAAACAAAAAAATCAGAATAAAATAATACTAAGACAGCTGGAGGCAGAATTGACAGAAAAATTCCTGCTGTAACTGCTGAGGGCGAAATTTCTGTTAAGTAAGTCTTTATTAAGTTTACTGATGCTCCATAACCAACTGTTGTAAAAAAAATAAAAATTGAAAAGTAAACATTGTAATTTGGGGAAATTCCACCATTATATAATAAAAGTATCCCACCAAAAAAAGCGACAACCAAGCCTATGACTTGTTTTATTGTAAAGGTTAAGCTGAAGAAAATTATTCCAATTATTAAAGTATTAATTGGAGTCAAAGTTGTTATGATAGATGCTAAACCACTTTCAATTTCTGTCTGACCAAAGCTGACCAAATAGACTGGAAAAAATGTACCTACATAGGCAGTCAAAATGATCCACTTCCAACTTTTTTTTGGGATTTCTTTAAGGGATGAGTAAGAATATATAGAAATCACAATAGCTGTAAAGATAATTCTTAAGCTTCCAACCTGAAGTGGTGTTAACCCAACTAAACTTTTTTTAATTAAAATAAATGAACTTCCCCATATTACAGAAAGAATCAATAAAAGAATCCACTTTTTGTTATTGTTTGTCATTTATTCCACTCAAAGTTTTCAATAAGTTTTCTAACATCTAGGAGGGGCCTCAAAGCTAATGAGTATGATGCAAAATTTTAAACAATAGTAT
>FUFK010749483.1_pt1 | contig 14274 bp, 8 predicted proteins | sample 1021851 | NCBI WGS metagenome assembly FUFK01 (sample SAMEA51879418, study PRJEB19060) | metagenome | reverse complement strand
GCCTTGACAGGTATTACAACTTCCAGTGGTTCTAGAGTTCCTGTTGGTATGGTAACTTCTGGTGATTATCTTGGTGGTGTCTTCAGGGTAGAACAAGCTACTGTTGGAGATGCAATATCAGGATTGACCACTGTAACATGTGCTTTCTTACCTGGCCCAGTTTCATACGGTAATAATACAATCCAAGTTGGTCTTGCCGTGACATCAAATATGGATACCTTCTGGGGTAAATATAGTTGGGGTAAATTCTTTGGATATCAGAACCGTGCTTCTGGAAATCCTAAAGATTTCTTTGTCAATTCAAACAATGGTTTAACAGGAATATCTACTGCTCCAGTAGTCTCTAGAAAGAAACCATTAACTTAACCACTAAATAAAACAAAAAGACTAGTTTTTTTAAAATGCCTGCCATAATATCCGAACAGTTTAGAATTTTAAATGCCGAGACTTTTGTGCAAAGTTTTGTCGGGGTCGGATCTACTGTTAACAAATACTATGCGTTCATGGGATTACCAAATTCCATAGAGCCAAAGGCAGGCGGTACTGCCACATGGGCAACCGACACCCCTGCACCTTTAGATGGATTTGAAGAAGAGTATTCTATCAAAGAATCTATAATTGCTATGAAGAAAGTGACTGACAAGGATGTTCGCAGACTTGTTAGAAAGGTAAGATGGGTTGCTGGTACGACCTATGAGATGTACCGACATGACTACAATATTTACAATCCCACACCAATAACTTCACAAGGTAGTTTGTATGATTCAAATTACTACATAGTGAATGAGGACTTGAAAGTTTACATTTGTCTCCAAAATGGATCAGACCCTGAGAACCCCAAGGGTAGGCCTTCATATGACCAACCCACATTTGTTGACCTTGAGCCAAGGGCAGCTGGCACTAGTGGCGATGGTTATGTTTGGAAATATCTTTATACGATTAAACCATCCGAGATCGTTAAATTTGACTCTATTGAATACATACCAGTGCCCGAAAACTGGGGNAANCAAGGCGAGACTGTTGCAACAAAGGCTAANGCTATAGATGGAAAAATCGAAGTTGTNGTTGTTNATNATAGAGGCTCTAACTATCAACCGATCTCTACATCTTTTGCCAATGTTCCAATTCTCGGAGATGGATCAGGAGGAAAGGCTACAATTACGATTGATTCTTTCGGAAAGGTATCTGAAGTATTTGTTACTGACGGAGGAGAAGGATATACCCACGGATCCATACAGTTCTTCCCAGGCGCTCCTGGCAGTGAGTCTGGCGGTGTTCTTGCTAACCTTACCAATACTGGAATAGGAACCACATCTGTTGCTAATTTTAGTGTCATCATTCCACCTAAAGGCGGACATGGATATGACATCTACAGAGAGTTAGGTGCATACAGAGCTCTACTCTATTCTAGATTTGAAACATTAGAGACTAACCCTGATATCATCGAAGGTAATGACTTCGCTAGGGTTGGACTTATAAAAAATCCCACTGTATTTGGCAGTAGTACAGAATTACTAGACACTGCAATGGTGAGTGGATTGAAAGCTTTGAAATTAAGTGGAGTTACCACAGCAACAACTTATGCTGTTGACTCTGAAATTACACAGACAGTTGGTGTAGGATCGACTGCGATTGGATACGTTGCATCATGGGATAAAGTTACTGGAGTATTGAAGTATTATCAACCAATGGGTCTTGCTTCTAGTGAAACTGGATACAAGATTATTCCGTTTACTTCAAATCCCGATACTGGATATGGTGTAACGATTACTGGATCTTCAGTATCAGGTCCTTTATTGCAAGTTGACACTGCCTATAACGGTGTCAGTACCTCAATAAATAATAAGACCTACCAATTGGGTATGAGTTTTAGTGCTGGTATTTCATCAGCTGAATTTAATACCAAATCGGGTGAAATAATCTATATTGATAATCGAACTGCTATTCCTAGATCTGCAAGTCAGAAGGAAGACATCAAGATAGTACTGGAGTTCTAAAGACAAATGCCACAAAATACCAACTTAAATTCATCTCCATACTTTGATGATTTTAATGAGTTAAAAAATTATCAGAGGGTACTATTCAAACCAGGCTTACCTGTACAGTCTAGAGAACTTACAACTCTTCAATCTATTCTACAGAATCAGGTTGAAAAATTTGGTAAGCACTTCTTCAAAGAGGGTTCCGTTGTAATTCCAGGCCAGATAGCTTACGACTCTGAGTACACTTGTGTTCAAATTGACGATGCACACTTGGGTATTCCTGTTTCTGTTTACCTAGAAAATTTAAAAGGTAAAAAAATTAGAGGTGAAACTAGTGGCGTTACTGCTAAGGTAGAAACTTATATTACAAATAGAGAATCAGTCAAAGGATCATTTACTCTTTACATTAAATATCAAAGTTCTAGTGATACTGATTTTTCAAGAAAGACATTTGCAGACGGAGAAAATCTTTTACTAGAAGAGGATATGACTTATTCTCTATCCAGTATTAGAGCTGGTGCTAGTTTTGCAACAACAATTATATCAAACTCTACTGCAACTGGATCAGCAGCTAAGATTGCAACTGGTGTATATTTCATTAGAGGTTTCTTTGTTACTGTTGACAACTCTACAGTCCTTCTAGATCAGTATGGAGATACTCCATCATATAGAGTGGGTCTATTAGTCAGAGAAGAACTTGTAACTGCATCTTCTAGCGACAATGATCTATATGATAACGCAAGAGGATTCTCAAACTTTGCAGCGCCTGGTGCTGATAGATTCAAACTATCTACAACTCTAATCAAAAAGTCTCTCACAGATCTAAATGATGAGAACTTTGTAGAATTGATGAGAATCGAAAATGGTATTCTACAAAAATTCGTAAAAGCTGGTACTAATTCTTACAACTTAATTAAAGATGAGTTAGCAAGAAGAACATTTGATGAGTCTGGACACTATTATGTGAAACCATTTCCAGTTTCAACAAAAGAATGTTTAAACAATAGAATTGGAAACAATGGTGCTTACTATTCTGATCAATTAACACAGCAGGGTAATACTCCTACAGATGACTTGATGTGTCTTTCTATAGGGCCTGGAAAAGCATATGTTAAGGGATATGAGATAGAAACTCTTAACACCACAACTGTTGATGTTCCTAAACCAAGAGTTACTGCTAAAATTGAAAATGAATCTTTACCATTCAGTGTTGGTAGACAGATAGAACTAAACAATGTTTATGGTTCACCTCTCATTGGTGTTAGCACTAGTTCTTATGTAAAACTATTCAACGAAAGAACTTCTACTGTTGGTACATCAAATGGTGAACAGATTGGTGTTGCCAGAGTATATGATATGAAATTGAAGAATGTTGGTTATGCAGATTCTTCTACAATATTTGAATCATCTTTATATGACATTCAGACATTCACATATTTACAACTTAACACAGAGACAACTGTTAATCTACCAGCATACATCGTTGGACAAAACAGTAATGCTTCTGGATATGCTTACACATCTTCAAATGGATCTACTCAACTTACTTTATATCAAGTTGCTGGACAATTCCAAGTAGGTGAGGAGTTCTTTATCAATGGTGTTACTGCAAATAGAAGTATCACAGAAGTAGAAGATTATGGAATAGAAGATGTAAAACAGATAGTCAGTAATGATATGACTAACTATCCATTTACAGCAGATCCTATTTTAGATCTTGGACACCTAATTGCTCCTATTGCAACACAGTATACTATAAGTGCTGCATCTGGCGCCGCTTCTACAATATCATCTCCTAGTGCAAGTTTTGTAAACTCTGGTATTAAAACTGGAGACATCATTCAGTATAGTGTTACAGGTAACAGTGTTCCAACATACAACAGAGTAACAGCTGCAAATGCGATTGCAATTAGTCTTGAGGCAACCACAGACGTTGAGAATGTATGTTCTGGTGCATTACCATCTGCTGATATTAATGTAAATGATTTATTCAAAGTTACTTTAGAAGTAAAGAATAACTCAAAGGCGTTTTTATTCAGTGAACTTACAAAACCAAATGTCGCAAGTGTAGATACAAATGGTGCTGATATTCTATTCAAGAAATCATATAATATTACAGTTGCAAGTAATGCCTTCAGTGGAACATTAGAGACTGATGCGGATCTATCTTTAGAACCATTTGATGAGGAAGATTATAACCTTACATTTAAGACAACTGGTAAGGTAGAACTTCTAACTAGTCAAAAACTAACAGTTAGTGGAAGAACTGTAACCTTATCTGGTTTAGATACGGCATCTGGTGCTGCTGTATTGACAGTTACTTGGAAGAAAGTAAATGTAAAACCAAAATCAAAAGTATTTAAGAGAGCAACAACATATACAATTAGAAAATCCAACAAGACTCAATCTGGTACAGGATTGATGAAGTTGAACGATGGTTTGACATATGATACAGCATACGGAAATAGAGTACAAGACCAAAGACTATCTCTTGGTGCTTGTGATGTTGCAGAAGTTCTTGCTGTATTAGAATCTTCATCAACTGATGATCCCCAGTTCCCAATCTTACAACTTACTAATCTAAACTCTAACATTCTTAATGCTGTAGTTGGTGAAACTATAGTAGGTAAGACATCTGGAGCTTCTGCTGTATTTGTTGCAACTAATGGATCTAATGAAGTAGAATTTGTTTCTCAGAATGAGAACTCATTTGAAATAGGTGAAGAAGTTATCTTTGAAGAAACTCAAGTTGCTGGTGTAGTTCAGACCTTCATTCCAGGCGATAGAGATATCAGAAACAATTTTGAGTTTGATCCAGGCCAGAGACTAGATTACGTTGACTTCTCTGCACTTATTAGAAAAGAGGAAACCGAAGCACCTACTAGAAGAATTACTGTTGTTTACAATAACTTTGTTATTGATGAATCAGATCCAGGCGACTTTGTAACAGTCAACTCATATGAGAGAAAACTATATGGTAGTGTGATACCATTCATAGGTAGTAGACCTGTATCAGATGTCATTGATTTAAGACCTAGAGTTACATCTATTGTTGATGGTAAAGCTCCTTGGGAATTTGAAGCAAGACAATTCAATGCTGGAACATCATCTTCATCTCACATAGTTGCAAAGGATAAGTCATTCAACGTATCATATGAATATTATCTTGGAAGAATTGACAAATTATTCTTGAGTAAAGAAGGTATCTTCACTCTATCCCAAGGTATTCCATCTGAACTACCTAAACTTCCAAACACTATCGATAATGCTTTGGAGGTTGCCACTATTGTGCTTCCACCATATTTGTTTGATACAGATGATTCAAAAATAACTCTCAACAAACACAAGCGATTCAGAATGAAAGATATCGCTACTATTGAGAATAGATTAAAGAACGTTGAATATTATACTTCACTATCTCTTCTTGAGGTAGAGACTTCTAATATGTCTCTTCGTGATCCTCAGACTAATCTAGAAAGATTTAAGTCTGGATTCTTTGTCGATAATTTCAAATCTGTTACTGGTGGTGATGTAACTAATCGTCAGTATAAGGCATCTATTGATTCTGCATCAGGTAGATTGAGGCCTCAACACTACACAACATCTATTGACTTACTACTTGGATCAGAGGCGATTGTTGGTGCTGCTACATCATCTAACCCTGCTGCTGATTATAGATTTGTAGAAGATCTAGGTGATGAAAATGTCAAGAGAATTGGTGACGTTGTATGTTTGAATTACAGTGACACAATTTACCTAGAAAACAACTTTGCAACTCGTATTGAGAACGTAAACCCATTCGCTGTTGTAAACTGGATTGGTCAGGTTGAGTTAAATCCAGGCACTGACACATGGATTGAGACTAGAAGAACTGCTGCTACCTATGATATTGAGGGTAGTTTTAATTCTACAATGGGAATCACTGGTGCGGATAGTAACACTGGTCTTTCACCTGTTGATTGGGGTTCATGGGAAACAACTTGGACAGGAACAAGTCAAACTACAGGCCCAAGTTTGTTTAGTAGAACTGATACAGAAGTAATTGGTAGGAGCACTAAGAGAGGTAAGTTTGTTAAAATGCGTGGTATTCCTATTACTACAACAACTAACTTCCTTGATACAACATACGATTTCAGAGAGGAAACAACCACAACCACTACAAACCAAACAAGACAGGGTATTCAGTTCCGTGTCGGTGAAAGATTTGATACTACAAGTCTAGGTGACAAGGTTGTAAACACAGAAGTTATCGCCACAATGCGATCAAGAAATATTGAGTTTGTATGTAGAAGACTTAAGCCAAATACTAGATTGTACCCATTCTTCGACAACATCGATATGTCGAAATATGTTATACCAAAACTTGTTGAAGTTACTATGGTAAGTGGTACATTTGGTGCTGGTGAAATTGTAGAAGGTAGTCGTGCAAATACAAATAATGATGCTATCAGATTTAGATTGGCAAATCAGAATCACAAATATGGTCCTTACAATAATCCTAATCAGGTTTATAAACAAAATCCATATGACCCTGCATCTAGCATATCATCAACATACTCATCTACCACTTCATTACTCAATGTTGATACTGCATCCTTAGAACTTCAGTCTGCATCTGGTTTCTATGGATATATCACCACTGGTATGAAACTCGTGGGTCAGTCAAGTGGTGCTATTGCGACTGTGACCGCAATAAGATTGATTACAGATAAAGCTGGATCATTACTAGGATCACTATTCTTACCAGATCCTACAATTCCATCTGCTCCATCATTTAGCACTGGTACAAAGACATTTACCCTGTCATCATCTCCAGTAAACTCAACTATCTCTGGATTTACAGATAGTTCTGGTGAGGCAACCTTCACATCATCTGGTACATTACAAACTGTAGAGTCTTCAACTCTAAGAACTAGAAATGCTGATGTACAAAGAATACCTCAGTCTGCTGATAGAACTCTTACCGATACAAGTCAGAGATTGACAATTCAAAATACTTTTGCAAATAGATCTACAACTCAGACTAGATGGGTTGACCCTCTTGCACAGTCATTTGAAGTTCCAGACATCAATGGTGTATTCCTTACTAAGTGTGATGTATATTTCTCAGCGAAAGATACAAATGAATTACCTGTCACACTTCAAGTAAGAACACTACAAACTGGTTTACCTACTCAAGAGATCTTACCATTTGGAGAGTGTATTCTTGATCCAAGCCAAGTTGTGTTATCTGATGATGGTTCTAAACCAACCACATTCACATTCCCTGCTCCTGTATATTGTGAAGGTGGAGGCGAGTTTGCCTTAGTTCTCCTATCTGCATCTAATGAATACTTTGTCTACATCTCTAGGATGGGTGAAGAAGATATTACTACGGTCAATGCTGCAGATTCTGAGAAGATTATTGTATCTCAACAACCTCTACTTGGTTCACTATTCAAATCACAGAACGGTGCTACATGGGATCCTAGTCAGTTAGAAGACTTGAAGTTTAATCTATACAGAGCAAACTTCTCATCAACATCTGGTAGAGTCAACTTCTACAATCCAGATTTAGATATAGGAAACAGACAGATTGTTTCTCTTGCACCTAACCCTATTGATATGCTTGCCTACAATGCAGTGGTTGGTTTAGGTAAGAGTCTAACCACAGCAGAACAAGCTGGATTGACAGAAGGAACTACAATCTATCAACAAAATAATCCAAACTTTAGTGCAAATCTAACTAAGGTTCTGGGTGCTATCGGTATCGGAAGTGATCTAACGATTACCAATGCTGGTAGTGGTTTTGCTGCAACATCTGTTGTTTACTCAGGTGTGCCTTTAATATCTCAGTTTGGTAAGGGAACTGGTGCAACTGTCAACTTAACTGTTGATAATAGAGTCGCTATTGCTGCAACTGTGGCAATAGGTGGAACGGGCTACTCTGCTGGTGATGTATTGACAGTAGATGCCTCCAATACAGGCGGATTCGGTAAAGATTTGAGATTAACAATTCCAAATAATGTTGGTGTTATTAGTGCCTTCAATACTTTGGTTCTAGAAGGTATTCAAGGTGTACCTAAAGTTGACTCCTCATCTTCTATTGTTTATGTTGGTGGTAGTGGTACGAGTGTTGTAAATGGTGGTTCTATACAATACCTACAAAGTGTAACTGACGGATTACATTTCCGTGTGAGACATTCAAATCACGGTATGTATTCTCAGGAAGATCAAGTTACTCTTTCTGGTATAGAGGCAGATGTTAAACCAGAAAAATTAACTTCTAGTGTTGATTCATCAAGCACAGACGATATGACTGTGACTGCTGTTGGTATTTTCACCTCATTTGAAAACATACCAGTCAACACCTCAAACCCAGGCTACATTAAAGTTGGAAATGAGATCATCAAATATACTGGTGTTACAACTACAACATCTACTATAAACAATATCACTAGATCTATTGATAATACGAAGGCTGGTGACTATGATGTTAATGATAAGATATTTAAGTATGAGTTGAATGGTGTTTCTCTAAGAAGAATCAATGCAACTCATAGTTTCTTACCTACAGACAACTCCAAATATCCTATTGACGTTGATCATTATTGGATCAAGGTTGGTCTATCTAGCAGAGGTATAGACAGAACTACTGGAAATGCAACTGGATCTCCAGAACTATTCTTCAGAGAGAATAAGTCTGGTGGTAGTTACGATCAACAGTATGTACAAGTTGGTAATGCTTACGGACCTATGGCGACACAAAACATTGCGTTCAATATCGTCAGACCTAACATTGCAACTCTCTTACCAGAGGGAACTGAAATAGATGCTAAGATTAGAACATTCAGTGGTAATAGTCCAGACGGAAACCTTCAGGCATTTGTGGATCAAGGATATGAATCTATTTCACTGAATAGTAATAATTATCTAACCACTCCTAGAATTGTTGCTTCTAAGGGTAATGAATTAGAGAAGTTGGTTTCATTCCCAGGCAGAAAATCTTTCACACTACAAACAACTTTAAGCACAGATGACAATAAAGTAAGTCCTTTCATTGACTTAGATAGAGTTAACATGATCACCATCATGGATAGAATTAACTCTAAAGTTACTGATTATGCTTCAGATCGTAGAGTCAATTCAATTGACCAAGATCCAAGTGCTGCGATTTATCTATCTAAGGTTGTTAATCTTGAAAAGTCTGCTGATGGATTGAAAGTTATGTTCGATGCTTACAGNCACTCTACTAATGACATTAGAGTTCTGTACAGAATATTCAGAATTGATGCTCCACCACAGTATCAGTTATTTGAATTGTTCCCAGGCTTTGAAAATCTAGATAGTAATGGTAACGTCATAGATCCTGCCAAGAGTAACGGTAAACCAGACAGGAGAATCCTAGCATCTTCTACAGAAGAGGATTATAAAGAGTATGAGTTCAATGCTAAGAACCTACCACAGTTTAACGGATTCCAGATTAAGATTATAATGTCAGGAACTAACTTCGCTTATGTTCCCAAGATCCGTGATCTCAGAGCAATTGCATCTATCTAATGAATAAGATAAAAGTAAAAGATAGTGGATCTCTTTACAGAGACGAAGACTCAGGTGCAATATTAAATTGCTCTGATTCTCAATATCATAGTTATCTTAAGTTGAAAGAAAAAAAGATGAAAGAGTTAAGTGAAATGGATAAACTAAAGGATGATGTTGATGAACTTAAGGATATGATGAAACTAATTTTAAGCAAATTAGATAAATAACTAAAACCTCCCTTTGACAGATGACAGCAAGGAACATCAACTTAGTTTTAGATCAAGGTGTAGATTTTGAAGCGACATTCACTATTAAGAATGAGAATGGATCTGCTTTGAACCTAACAGGATACTCTGGATCTGCACAACTAAGAAAACATCCCGAAGCATCTAAGTCCACTGCTTTTACGGTAACTTACCCTAATAGAGTCAATGGACAGATAAAAGTAGCCATGACAGATACAGTCACTGCTACAATAGAAGGAGGAAGATATGTGTATGATCTTGTTCTTACATCACCTAATGATTATAAGACTAGACCCATACAAGGAAACCTTCTTGTAATTCCAGGCGTAACACGATAATGGCAGATTACTTAGTCACGCTCAATGAACCTGGCAAGTATAATGTCGGTGTAGACTATGAGATTCCCTCTAAGTCGATCCAATATGGTAATATCATTATTGGTAAAACACCAGCACAAGATGGTTCAGAAACAACATTCTCCTTGACCGATCAGGGAGCACCATACAGTCCAAATAATAATCAGCAACTTATTGTAACAAAGAATGGTCTCTTCTTAGATCCATCAAATGATTACAATATATCTGGTGATCAGATTGTATTTACAAACGCCCCTACTACAAATGATGACATAGTAATCATTGCTCTTGCTGCAGCTGCAGACCTAACAAGGACTGTAAACTATGTTATAGATAGTGGTAGTTTACCAATGCAACTTGGTGATAAAGGCAAACTGACTATAGATGTCAGTGGAGTTATTGAAAATGTCAGAGTCTTGTCAGATCAGACTGGTGACATAGTATTTGATATATCAAAAACAACATTTGCAGATTACCCTGCATTTAACAGCATTACTGCTGCTCAGAGGATTCAACTAACCAATACTGATAAATACTTTGATGATGTCCTAAATAATTGGACGACTAACATTGTAGCTGGAGATATTCTCCGTTTCGATGTTATAAGTGTGAATCAGATTAGAAGGTTACTAATCTCTCTAAAATTAAAATTATAAATAACAATAGTTCTTAACGTTCTAGACCCCTAGAGGTAGTTTTTCAATGGCATTACTCGTTCCTAATATTGGTGAAATTGAGTCGCTACGTTATCTGATTGCTCAGAATAACTTTGTCGCAGATTTAGAAGATACATCACCGCGAAATCTTGTGTTAAAACTTTTCACAAGTAACACAACTCCTGCCGAGGGAGATGTTCCGTCTGCAACTGCGTACTTTGAACCCTATATTGACGGAAACGTTAACGGTTACGGTACTACTGCAAATACTGGTTATCCTGTTTGTGTAAACAACAGAGGAGATCAGGATTATAACCAGCAGTATGGTATTCTGTTAAACGGATCTAGATGGGTAATTAAGAACGTTGGTAGTGGAACAACTGCTACATATCCAGAACAAACTTTCACTTTCACAGGTCCTGCTGGTAACATCTACGGTTACTATGTGACTCGTGCAAATAACATGCCTGTTGCAGTACAGGGTGTTGTACATGGTGCAAGTGTTGGTATTGGAACCACAGTCACCAAAGGTAATAACACTGACCCAACTATCGGTGTTGTTGGTAACTCTTACCTCACAATTGACCCACAAGTTAGTATCGATGATCTAACACTTGGACAATTCGTTGCTGGTAACGCTGGGGTTGCAACTGGAACGAAGATCATAGGTATTGACCGAGCATATCGAACAATTTACTTAGACAAACCACTTGTAGATAACATACAGGTTGCGACTGACCCATCAGTCACGTTCAGTTTTGGTAAGATTGCGTTTGCTAATCACGGACTTAGAGCGGGTGATATCCTCTATGTTGCCGCTGGTGCTGGTAACACAACTCTTGAATCTAATGTTTACACCGTATTCGATGTTCCTAATGCAGATGAGTTTGTAACAACTCCTTCATTAAGTGCAACTTCTAATGGTGTTCTTGGACTTAACACTGCGACTCTTTACAGTTCTATCATGTACGCTGAAAGATTCACAAATGGTCCTTACAACATTCAGAACAATGGAGACCAAATCAAGATTACTCTAAACGTCGCACTCGACTAATAGAAACACTAAATATCAATATGTGGACTCTGCTTTATAACTAAGGCAGGGTCTTTTTATTCGGGGATCTTCTTGACCGTATACACCTACGACAATGCGAAGATAGATGTATTCACTACATTTGACGGTGGTAATATCACCGTCGGGTCAGTGGAGAATATTGACTATGGCGACATAAATCAAGTTGTAGAACCCGAAAGAGACGAGAATTTTTTCTTTGTAAATGACCACGGACTCATCACCGCTACAGCAGATGTTTTACCGTTTGGTCCAATAAATGTAGTAGATGGAAGAGATGAGTTCGGTAGATCAAGATCTCAATGGATTCCAGAGAACGCAAATACTGTACTGTTTGATGTAAATGATGCAGCACTAACCAGCCCTGTTAAGATTTGGGTTGGTTCTGGTACAATTCAAGAGATTGGTTCTGGACTCGAAAGAGTTGTCATACCAGATCTCGGAGCGGCAGGACCTGTCATCTTCATCCCATCTGGGACTGGAAGCGAATCTATATCTAGAGGAAATTACGATGGTGTTGGTACGATTGCCAAGTCNGGCNTATCNGNAACCGATCTAGACCAAGTTTATCCTTATNATGGTAGNGGNACACTAAACGCTAAGTGGTGNAACNACNACACCTTATAATGAGGCATATCTCCCTGTAATNAAAAATGCCTTTAGAGTTAAAGGTGGAGATACCAGANTATTTGACGTTGAGAAAGTTATATACAANTACGCCAGAAGTGTNTCTGACGTATTCGAGAAAGAAGATAACGGNACAATTACAGTTAGAGAAGGNGCNTCCTTCGATAATCTCGATGTTACATTTGACGAGATTATCACNGATCCNCTTGGAAANGAGAGATCATTCTCTGACGANGATCAGGTAGAATTTGNAAGTTACGGAAATATATTAGATACACCTACATCTGCTGAAGATTACGGTGTAATAGAACAACAACTACAAGGCGGAATATTCTTCGACGAATATCAGGCAACCTTTGTCAAGGGCAACGATGCCATTGTCAGAGGATATACTGGTTCTGGTACATTCAAGAAAGAAGGAAGTCTCGATCTCAAAAATACATATGTATTCTCTGGATCTGGAACTGCCACATTCTCTGGAACCAACTTCTTCAGTCAGGCTCCACAAAGCACAATATTCGGTGTTGGTGATAAAATTACTGCATCTGGTAGTGCAAATGAGGCCTTTGTCCCTGCAACTGTTGATAACACCGTTCTCTTCGATATCTCTGGAACTGGTGGTCAGGTTAGATCTGTTGAAACTGCAGCTTCAACTGCACTTATCAGACCAGCTGGTTCTGTTTCTGGTATNAAACTTACTCTTGGTGTCGGTGCTAGAACTGTACTATTTGATGTTAGTGGTGGTGCCACTGATGTCACAATCGCAAGAGCAGATGGAAATGTCAATCTCTTCGATATCACTGGTGGAATGTCTCAGGGCATTCCTGTCTACACTCCCTCATGGTTCTCTCCTCTTGGAGATCAGGTTACAGAAGAACTCGATTGGGGTCTTATTACTGCCACTCCAACTCAACCTTCAGAAGATTGGGGACCAATCAATACAAACGACGAGACAATACCGAAGGAAGCAGAGAACTGGGGATTCTTACTTCCAGCATTCAACTACGTTCAGCTTGGTGGTCAACATTATCCAAACAGAGATACATTCTCTACTGGAGAATCCAGTCTGGTTGTCAATACTGGAGATGTCACAGGTATTGCGACATTCTTACTATCAGAAGATCTCGATGTTGCAGCTGCAATCGATTACGAGTCCTCTGGAAAATCTGGTATTGCTACACACAATGCTGGTCTGTTCTTCTCTGGAGAACTATGGTTATCTCAGGCAGTACAACACAGATCATTCGGTCTTGAGGGTGAATTTACAATCAGTGGTACTGGTGCCGAGTCTATCACACCATTCATACCAGAAGGATCAGGTTCACTATTCAAACTTGGTGGTGCGGCAGAATCCAGCACCAAGGCATATCTTGTTGGAGATTATCAGTATCTCTCTGGAACTGCAAACGTCAACTTTGCTCCACATATTACTGGTATCGGTACTGGAACATTCAGTCAAGGGAGAGATGCTGGTCAAACATATTCCAGAGTCATCAATCATGAAGATGATGAGTTTGGTGGAATTCTTAATCTTACTGGTATTGGTTCAGAAGTTAATACAGAATCCTATAACGAATCTTCAATCAAGTTTGGTCAAGAAGATGAGTACTTTGGAGAACTTGATGGCGTTCCAGCCTTCGGATTCTCTCTTGGAATTGGAAATACAACTCTACCATCATTCGATGCCGACAATAATTACAATCTTGACTTTGCATCAAATGTTATATCTGAGGATCGTGGAACTATCGGATTCAGTTCTGTTGGCGGCCGCCCCTACACCAAAGACAGACCATTTGATGTTGGATTCTCACATCA